>Ga0228710_1001186_pt1 | contig 38144 bp, 14 predicted proteins | sample MedpolnodulmetaG_FD_177995 | JGI IMG/M metagenome (GOLD analysis project Ga0228710, IMG submission 177995) | Root nodule microbial communities from Medicago polymorpha collected in Santa Monica, California, United States - pink nodules | ecosystem: Host-associated > Plants > Roots > Nodule...
TTTGTCTTTGCAACATATGAAAACACAAACAATTTTTTAAAAAAATGGGATAAATGATTTTCTTTGATAAATCAAAATAAAATAAAAAAAATTAGAGATTGAAAAATAGTAGCCTATCACCCGTGCAATGCACGGGTTAACACACTAGTAACATATAAGTGATCAGACTCATGCATGTGAAGTCTCTTAAGATTTTGGATAAAAATATAATGCTCAGACCACTTTTCTGATATACTTTGAGTTAGAAGGCCAGGTATATCATATTTGGCAAAATGGATTAAATTATAATTAATAAGTATATCATTGATTTTAAATTAAAAAAAACCGTTTTTGATTATTAGATAAATCACACAATTGATATTCTCTTATTCTCACGAATTAAAACATTACACATTGAATCGTGAATATCTATCACACACAACACCATCAACTAGATGCATGAACTATGAATAAATCATACGAAGAATGCAATTCTCCCTCATTTTTCATGCATTAAATATTAGTATTTTTGTCATGCATTTAAATCACAAAAACAACATCAACTACATACATGAACGACTAGTATCTCATGCAAAGAATACATATCTATTTTATTCTTTGTGTATTAAAAATAACTTTTTGAATCATGCATGTCATATAAGAATAAATATCATATATGTTAAAAATATTAAGTGATTGTGAATTTTTACCCCTAATACCTTTATGTATTATGTATTTACTATCTATCAAATAAGTGATTGTTTTTCTTAGAAAATATCATAAATTTTATGGAAAATGATGAATTATATTATTCGCCACTTTGAAATTAGACTAGAAACATAAAAAATATTAATTATTTATCTGGTCTCTTAATTGTTTCCATCCATTCTTTTGTATTTTCTTTCTTCTTTTTTTTGTTGAGATGTGTATAATAATGAAAGACATTTTTGCGATCACAAATTACTAAAATTTGTCACCCCTCTAACAATTAAGAGCCTGGTTTTTACGTATTAAAAAAAAGTAATTTTAATATTTATTGATTTAGAGATTTTATAAAAAAGCAGAAACTATTTTGCACTTGTTTACCATATAAAACACTTTTGATATTTATCTTGGTTAAATACAACCATATAAAATAAATTGTTGAAAATATACTCGTCTATACCTATATATATATAAAGGGGATAAATAATTTTGAATAGGAATGATAAAATGGGTCAATCCACCCTACACCTGTCAATAATTTGTCTAAAGAGGGACAAAGCGGGACAAGTCAACTAGGGGAGTAGGGTTGAAAATCTCACCCACCCCACTTTATGGCGGACCGGTAGGTTAACACCGTCCATGTTATGTTTTTTAAATTATTAATAAAAAACGTCATAAACACAATATATAAATATATAAATCTAAAGGCAATTTAAAGAAATATAAAAATATGAAAATTATCATTCAAACATATAAGTTAGATTATATAAAAATCTATAATAAATAAGACAACCAAATTAAAATCTTCATGAGTTACCAATTGGCCAACTATTAAAAACACGAGGCTATCAAGAAACACAAGTATAATCAATGTGTTACCTAATACCAGTTTATGATCAGCCGCCACCATACATTCATAATAATTGGTGTTGTTGAATCCAGATGGTGCTATGATAATCAGTGTTGTTGAACCCAGACAATGTTTTTACCCTCTATCCATGCCCACTAAAGTAACAAAATATAATATCTCTTTTCGTTGCATTATCCACCAATTTAAACATTTCTTTGACCATTATACTCGCTATATCATTATCATCGTCTAATATTATACGAATATTATCACTAACAAACCCATAGTAACTGATAAACATTTGTTTGACTTTTCCATAGTCTACTGCTACCTGACTAATAGATCCCAAACAACCGTGCGCTCAACTAGACACCAAAAATAATTGAACGTGTACATACTGACTTATTTAATTGAGATTTCTTGTTTTTCTTTTAAAATTTTACTATATCTCTTGTCTCTTCCTCTCTCTTAACCCTTTTTTCCTCCTCTCCCCCTCTCCATCTCTCTCTTCCTCTCACTATTTCTCTATCTCTATCTCGTTCGTAAATAAATAAAAATAAAATAAAAGAGTTTGTATTGAGAATATTGTCAAAGAGAGCGTGTTATAATTAATTTTTAACGAGTCATTCAAATTCATAAAACCGTTTGAAATCTTATAAAATTCATACAATCATTTTAAATCCTTTAAAATCTTATGTTGTAAATCTGTTGAAATCCATATTGTATTTCTTGATAGTCTTTTAAAATCATGAAAGTCATTAAAATCATGCAAAATCTTTTAAAATCCCCAAGACTTTTTTAAACAAAAATTGTCTTTAAAATCCTAATCCAATACACCCTCCTAAATTAGACCAGAGGTCTTTTAAGTAATTTAATTATAACAAATTGATCATTTAAGTTTTTTGTGTACACTTAGATCCTTTATGTTAATTAATTGTAACAAATTTGTTATTTTCGTACTACATAGGTTCTTTAAGTTATTTAATTGTAACTTTTAGGTACCAAATAACTTACATTTATTAAGATCTGAAATTCCTAAATTGTTACGGTTAAGTTAAATAACTTAAAAGATCTAATTGGTATGGAAAAAAACACAAAGAAGAATTTGTTACAATTAGTTAATTTAAAGGACCTAAGTGGTACAAAAAAAAACTTAAAAGGACTAATTTATTACAATTAAATAACTTAAATGACATTGGTATAATTTAACCAAGAAAATTTATCAATAAGCACAATGCATCAATGTATACAAGAAAAATGGTCACACTTGCTAAAAAAAAATGGTCACATAAATTTTATCAATTTGCTGATATATACCCATTGGCAGCCATATTTCGCAAGTGACGGGTATTCAATACAATAATAAACAATAACAAATTTACATTAACTTCCAAATCAAGATTGAGAAAGGGGTAGGTAAACAAGTTGTGCTTAGCAATAATGTACAAGGACTCCTACAAGAGTAAGTCCAAGGCAGACAGAGTACGCCTACAACTTACGACACCATCGAATCGAATGTTACATTTCCTTGAGCCAATTTGGATAGGAAGGTCACAAAGAAAACCAAACCAATAAATAAAAGTATCAACACGTGGCTGTACTTAATGGATACATTATACATGTATTAATATGGTTGTACTTCAGTCAATGTATAAATATATTTCCTCAACCCAATTTATGTCCAACGATCTCTTGTTTTGTATGCCACTTGTGTGTGTGTCTTGAGAAATATAAGGTCTAGAAGTTACATTGATCTCACTATCTACATCTGGTAATTCTATGTGACCATTTTGCTTGTCCTTAGCAAGGTTGTTGTCCTGTCTGGTTCTTTTTCTCATTGCCTTGAGGGACAGAAGGTGAGAAACCTCATGAAGTCCACCCCGCTCAGGAGCGGACCTACTGTATGGTTGAGTCTGGCTATAACCACAACAAATTATTATCCAATTTTTTTCTTCATATAGTAGACTTCAATAATGAATTACATACAATATATGTTGTATGTTATTGATGGATTCTTCTTCGGCCTAGATGTAGAAAGTGCTTTAACAATCACGCATCCTAGGCCATTTTTGCTGTTGTGTTCGATGTGTCACAAGTTCGCTTTGCTAATATATATAGTTTCTTTGATATTTTAGTCATATCAATATCGAAAATCTGGGTCCGTCCTTGTTTGTAAACAACATATTTCATTTATTTCTATCACTGTGACGGTTTTGGGTCAAAATGAAAAAAGTTTACGATTTTCTATTATAAAGTTAGTGAATTTAGTTTTTTAATTTTTTACAAAATGCTAGTGATTTTAGTTATCAAATAACAATTATCTTTACTATGTATGTAAAGTCAGTGATTTTATTTTATTAATTCTAAATAGCTTAACACAGTGAAAATGATATAAGAAGTTCAATATCTAGGAAAATTAAAATAAAAAAATGTGATCCATAAATTGGAATAATTAAATTACATCTTTCGCGTATAAGGAGTGACTTTCGTAATGCAGCGAATCATTATTCAAATTTAGATGATATCCATTAAACTTGTGTCAAACGAAATAAACGAACTATAAATCTTGACACACAATTTTTGGACAACATTAGTTACCTCTAGATCAAACATCAAATTATTAAGACACTTTCTCTCGAGCAAAGTTAAAAAATAAAATAAAAAAAAATGACTTGCGTAAGAAAAAGATATTCATTTCATAGAAATTATTTGATCTCAAAATAGTGCTACTACTATTTATTTATTTGTGACAATACAAAATTTTATACTAGTGAATTGTGATTTTGATTGAGTTCTCCAAATCAATAAAACGACAAAATCGAGTAATCCTCATCATCTAACATAGAAGCTAGCAACAATTTATGCTCATGTTAGACAATTGACTAGACAATCCAGATTCACCACCTAAATCTCTTTTATTTGGCTTCATTATAGAAACTACCTTGTTACTGTTACCATTAATAATATTATCTCCAATTCCAAAACCATCACCAACAGGATTAGGCTCTTTAGGACATCCAGAGAGCCATTTTGATTGCATGTATGTAGTGGTTCTCCATGGTGGTACATGTAAACCTTTTTCTCTTAGGGACTGTTTGGCAGCTGAACATAGCAAACAAATTATCTTGCATAATTTGTTTTCTCTTCCAACAAAGATTAATGGTAACGAGTCTATTAATTCTTTATAGTATTGTGTTGGCCTTGCAAGTTCGAATTGGGACTTGAAGTCTATATCTATTATAAGCCTCATGGGAGCATCATCAAGATTGTTCTCATCTTCAATTATGACTTCAATGTACTCGTATTCACCTGCCATATAAACAACAAGTTTAATGGTTGATTTACCACATTGATTTTAAAATCAGACAAATAAAAAGAAAATAATCCATCCATATAGCAAGTGAACTTGGCCTGGATTCTCTCGGAAAAATAGGACCTAGATGGCTAAGTGTGTCATCAAAGATCGCTCCCATCAACCCACTTGGGTTGGTTTGATTGTGTTTGCTTGAGACTCAAAGCATGCTCTACTCAACGTCTTAGATTCGATCTTTTCAGTAGAAATTTAGGTGAATTAGTTTGACTTATTAAAAAAATCTCATGTCCATGTTTTACCGTTCCGGTTGAAAAAAGATCATTTTATCCAGAGTTATCCATCAAGAAAAATAAACATTTTTTTTCCGTCCCAACGAAGAGGAGAGTGAATTTTAAGAAATCATTGGGAGGTAAAAGTAACTTTCTACAATTAAATTGAGGAATCTACTTGCTACCCTAATAAAAAAAATTGAGAACGTGAATTTAACCACATCCATCGATATTATATGTTGATGTCAAATATCCAAAGTTCAACGTATGTCCAAGATCATACATAATTACACACGTTCAATATATAGTATAGTTACTGTGATTTAAGATTTTGATATAGAGTATAGTAAGACTGACCAGCAGGACATCCTAAGGAGGTAGACCAAGATGTTTGATACAGAGAAGCATTGAGACCATCCGTTCTCATTCTCTTAACAAGCCATCTACTAAGAATTGTGGTTTTCTCAGAACCATGCTTTCCTCTAAGATGCTTCAACACATACTTCGTAACCTTAGCTTCTGTTGATGTTGTATCACTCCTCATAATATCCTGAAAACATAAAACATGTCATGCACCAGATACAAAATTGAACAAGAAAAAAACTCTTTCAAGGATTTTGAATTCAAAAGGTACCTGCAAAATAAAATATTGGGATCGATTGTGTAAAGGGTGATGATTAGAGGAAGTGATGAAACTTGTAGCTGAATTAGGTGAATGATCAGACTCTATAAAGTCGTGTACCATTTGTACCAACTCATCTTCCTCTAAACTTCCCATTTCTATTTCTATTTCTTCCTATAGTCAAAGAAAAAAACAGAGAGTATTTGTTGAAATTCTTGAGAAGTTTAGGTTTGTTATATATACGCACAATAACTATGGCGGTGGAAGTAACAAGTGTTTGGTGACAAATTACACATGCTCTGCCTCTGCTTTGATAAAGGTAATGTAAAATGGATGGGTGACTATTGTGTCACTACAGTCATACTTTTAATATTGATTGATTGGATATAGAATATAGGGTTAATTAAGTTTTTAGTCCCCGTAAATATTGACAGTTTTGTTTTTAGTCCCACAAAATAAAATCACATATTTTAATCTCTATAAAAATTTTCATCAGCATTTTTAGTCCCTATAAATTTTTCCATCAGCACTTTTAGTCCCTGTCAAAAATTTCCATCAAAAGTTTTGGTCCTTAAAATGCTTAAGGAAAATGTCACAGTAGGGACTAAAAACAAAACTGTGAATATTTATATGGACTAAAAATTTAATTAACCCTAGAATATATAAATTATTAAATTGTTAAATTTTAGACTTTAATTTGTACTACTCCATCCTAAAATGTAAGTAAAAATAAGTCAACATAAGTTGATGTATTTAGTATAAATTTTGAACCAAATACATTAATTTTTGTTAACCAATTTTTGTTTATATTTTGGAACGCAGGGTGTATGTAACTTCAACTTATTCTCAATTTTTTCTTTGGATGAATGTACAGATCATTGATCAAATCTCACTATTTATACAATATATAGTTTTTTTTTCTTTCAAATATTGACACAATCATTTAAATATTCAAACATGAACCAACAAAAGTTTTTATTTCTTTAAAAAGTAGTCTTCTACAACATGACGAATTAAATCTTGAATTTTAAGTAAACTAGATGTTTATATTTATTTGATTGTGTCTCAAACATAATAGCTATTGAAGAAGGACCTTTTGAGAAGAACAAAAAATGAAGAGTATAATATATTCAATGATTATATTTTTTTTTGGAGGGATATTCAATGATTATATTATAAGTGTATAATATGTCAATAGGGATGTATACAAATTTCGCGTGTCAAGTGTAATTAAAAACTATAATATTCTGATTTATACATTCATATTCTCTCTCTTATATAACATCACTTATCCAATTTCTATCTCTCTCATGGTGTTAAATCGATAATAGATGTACAAAAATAATTTCTCTTTAATATTTGATTTAAATTTATATAATTTATTTTACATAATAAACTTAATTCATTTCATTCATCAAAGTAGTTTTAATATATGATCAAATATAGGTTTTCCTTAAAAAAAAAAGAAGATCAAGTATAGGTAAATTGTTGGCAATTAGCAAGAGATGTGACTAGAGCTTATACTAACATGCGAACCAGGAAAGCGCGTCATCTTGAAAACGACTCAATATCTCGGGGTGGATTCTCATAATATGTCCGATCATTTATTGCAGTTTACTAATATGACAAGTGATGGCAAAGCTAGACGGTCTTTCATGCAATTAATATGGCTTTTTTGTGCCTGAGTTGTGTGGAATGAACGTAATATCGTCTGTTTAATGATATTGCAATTCATCCCCGGTTGTTGGATAAAGTTAAATTAATGTCTATAGGGTGGTTGAAAGCTAAAAATATCACTTTTGTTTTTGGTACTCAGACTTGGTGGTCGAGCCCGTTAATTTGTTTGAGCATAGACTAATGAATTTTGTTTTATCGTGACACTGCTACACTTTGTATTTTTTAGTGATCCCTTAGGCACGCCTTATGCTTTTGGAATTTCTATATTTATGGTTATATAATTCAATTTTGACTTGTTAAAAAAAAATGTGATGTGATGTATGCATGTATACTACAAAAACCTATTATAAAATTTTTTAAAAAGTAAGCTACAAAGTACAAACGTTTCTCAGAAGGGCCTAGCAGATAAGTAATGCAAGTTATTAGTTCATTAAAGGAAAATGAAATGAGAAAAAAGGGCAAAAGGCAGTTTTACTTCTTTTTTCTATTGTAGGTTTTATTTTTCTTGTTTTGAGTCTTTTTTAAAATTAGGTCGACGACAGTTACAAATAAAAAAATTATGATTAGGGATAAGGTATAGTACAGAATATTCTTATCTTCGTTGATTTGATAGCCATTAGAATGACACAACAAAGTATTTCAAATATACATTCAGAGCATCTTAAAGATTTTTTTTTTAAAGAAATTAGAAGATTTATATATATATATATATATATATATATATATATATATATATATATATATATAAACCATTATTTACACTTGAATAGAAAGCAAGCGCACAACAAGATGTGTCTTTAGACCTTTTTGGATGGCAAAACCAATCCTCGTGAACACAACATTCAGGGACCTAGGAGACATGACATTGTTATGCATGACCTTTTGAACTCTATGTAAAGGTCAACAGCCTTTGGTGCTAGGAAACCGAAAGTGCAAAAGCAAATGGTATAAGAACATGTTGATTGTCAGAACACGCTTTCTCATGTTTGGTCACTTTGCTTGACACAACTGTTTGTCCTATGGTAAAAGGTTTGACACCTAATCTCACATGTGGTGAAACCCCACTCAAGTCTACACAAGCATGTTTTCCACCTACCCATCCGTACACCATAACGCCCGCATGCATGAGTGTTGATATTCTATCTAGTGGGCCAGTCAGGAAGGTCACAGACACCTCCTTCTTCACTGATATTCCCGCCGTTTGAATATATCAAAAAATACATCCCTAACAAAGTCATGACTGTACTTAAAGCCGGGAAGCTCCTTACGATGAACGACATGCTCCCCAAAAATATCCAGGCACACCTTACAACAAACAAGGCACATCTCATCATTTAAAAATAGTGGAATCATAAGGCGGTATTTAAGGACAGTACGATACTCCACTGGTGACATATACCGACCTAACTCATCGATCAAATCTAAAGAAAATTAAATTTATCAAAACAACATATTATACTCTTTTTTTGTTGTTGTCGAAAACAAAATATCATAGTACTCAAGATGTTCGTTAAAAAAATTACAATGGGCCTTGTTTCAATGACGGATGAGGCAATATCAACACTATATATCAATATAAGGGTTAACCGTTTTTTCCCTTCTCTTAACTTTTCTCTCTTTTAACATTCTCATCGTAAGGGAGAGGGAGTGATTTTTAGTTAATTTTGGGTGTGAAACCTTTTAAAACCGTCTGTTTCTCTTTTTTATTTATTTAAATAAGTGGTTATCCACATATATTTGCGACTTTTTTTTTGTTTTCTAAGTTTTCGTCGTCTTAATGCGACATTGTACTTGTCGATCATCTTATGCAATAATTGTTGGATTTTTCATCTTACTACGGTGTTTGTTGGTTCATATTGACGTATTTGTTAAACATGAATATTCAAGTTACTTTTATTTTGTCGTATTTGCAGGCACTTTCATGTTGTTGTTGTATGTGTTAATCTACGTGTTGTAAGATTGTTGGCACATTCACCTTTTTTTAGGTTTTAGCAATCTTGAATTTATAATGATATATGTATTTGTCTGATTTGATTGAAGGGATAACTTTTTTAGTAAAAAAACATGACGGACGAGGTCCAAAACTTGATATTCAATAAAAAAATTACACTCTTCACTCGCATTGAAGTTTTTTCATGAGAAAATAAATATTATTAAGCACTGAAATGAATATATGTTTGTGTGTACTCGCACACGTATAGTATCGATTATAAGCAAAGACTAATTGAAAAGATAAACAATATCAGCAATTTGTAAAGAAATGAGGACAGTACGTCTGAGTTGAGCTAAGAAGTGTGCTCACTAATTTTCTTTGGAGTTGTAATATGGACTCATTGGAAACCCAGGAACAATTGGATTGACATGGGAGCAGCTCTTTAAAATTTTGTGATCAACCAAGTCCACGCTATTGAAAATGAATTTTTCAAACCAAAGCTGTCTAGAGATTTAACCGCAAATACCCTTCGTACAGTTTGGCAAAAACTTTCTCAAAATGAATGTGGTGGATCTCATTCTAAGAGTGGCAGCTCCTCTTGTGGAGGATTTTAAGGGATTACAATGGTCATTTCCTCTTATCCCTATTCTAAATTGGAGATAAATTAGACAATAACTTACTGTAGCAGAGAGACTAGTTTGTCCTCAACAATAAATTATCAGAGATTAGTTTGAGTATTATTTTGTCAAAAGCTAAATTGAGTTGTGAGAAAATTAGGAGTGACCAAAATCAGTTGACTTTTTTTAATGATATTTAAAAAGTTAATTGCATATAATTTTTTTACGAAACTTAGTGTCTAACCCAAACACAATTACATAATATTAAACTACATTTTTTTATCTCCGTGATCTTATCTCAATTGGGCATAATATATAGAAGGTTTGGGGTTCGAATCTCAAACACAAAAAAAACACTACATTTTTTTTATAACATAATAATATTAAATTACATAAAACTAGTTAATTTTATTTTTAATAACTAAATATAGTGAAAAATAGGAATATAGACATGCTATTTAATTTGTTTTTATTGTTGTGAGCTAGCAAATTTTGTGTCTGGTGTGCTGTCTAGCTAGCAATGGTTCAGTCGTCAGTGGTGCTTGCTCCAGTCTGTTCCATGTTACATCTACTATTTTTCATTGTATTATTATTTGTAAGATTTTATCAACCACACACAAGTAGAGAAAAAGAAAGGGAACAATTATGATAAGGTAAATGTTAACGAGTATTTCAGAATTACTCTTTATAAATTTTAAGTAGTTATTTATTTAAAAAAATTACATAATCAATGCATTAAAAATTATAATAATATTTGATTTTTTTAAGAATAATTTCTTATTTTATAATCTTTAAAGAATGCTACGAGAAACCCATTAACAAACCCATTAACAAGACCTTACGATAATTCGTTGATTACGTTTTCTATGATTGACAAACAATTCACAACCATATACACAATACCAATAAATACAATGCAAAATGATATAGGAAGGGACCAAGACGTGTACCAATAAATTAATGGGAAGTAGGAACAATCTGATTAATTAGATTAGATTAGATGTCCCCTCTTCTACGTATCAAAACAAAACCAGAGGCAATGGGAAAAACATGTGGCACCAAAACCATGGGAATTACACGACAAATTAACAAGATATAGGTCTCTTTCTCTCATTTCATCCAATCCAATTATTCTACACTTCTTACAACATTTCCATGCTGTCCTTATCATTATTTCATCTCTACACACGTGTTTAACACGAGTGGAAAAAGGATTCCCTCACACACCAATGATGATATTATTATTTATCACGTAGAAGCTGGACTCTTAAAAAATAAACGGGTGAGAGTGTTTTACGAATACGATATAGAAAACAAAATATATCATGGTATTTGAAGGTGGAAATGATTCAATGAAGAAGGAAAATAGAGAGACTTCACACGAGGTGATCCAAATCCGTTCAAGTGCTACATATGTATGCAATATTATAAAGGGAGGTAGAAAAATAATCTGTTCATCGTCATCCTCTTCTTTTACTAATAATTTATTTTGTTTGACCACGTAAAATATTGATTTAATTTTTAATTTGAGTATATCCACACAGAAGAGAATGAGAACATTCGCAATGGTGGTCCTTTTCTACTTAAGACCCTAATGGGCACACTATTGTGATATCAAAAGGGCCTATCGTAAATGCTTAAAGACTTAAAAAAAAAATTAAAAAAAACTATATTGAGATCTTTTAAAGTAAAATAACACAATACACATCAAATAATTAATAGACAATCAAGCATTAATAGATCGATCCATGGTTCAAACTTGAGTCAAACAGATAAAATGCTCTCACCTTAATTAACCAGGCTAAGCAAGATTTGTCAGAGAGGGGGTGGAGGCAAGGGAATCCTCTCTCCTTTTTTTATGTTAAATGTCATGTTGAACACGTCCGTGGCAATAGTTTTTCTTCTTCTTCTGGTTACAAAGTGGGTGGAAACACATCACCCAATATTTCTCATCTTTAGTTTGCTCATGATACGTTATTATTGGGCAATAATAGTCGGCTAATAAAAATGGTTTCTTGTTTTGATTGATGTAATATTAAGATTGAAGGTAAATTTTCATAGGAGCGTGTAATTGGTGGGGTTGATTGTCCCGAATTCATGGTTGAATGAGGCAGCAACAGTTATAAATAGTACAATGGGTAATTTGTCATTTTTGTACTTGGGGGGCTGTCAATAGGTGGAGATTCTCGCTGATAACAGTTTTGGTATCTCTTGCTTGATTGAGTTAAAAAAAACGTTCTTTGGTTGGAAAAGTCGACATTTGTACATGGGGTCTTTTTTTTTTTTTAAAGCAGACAATATTATTAACATAGTCCAGCCCACAAAGAGTAGTGAGAGGATATTGAATTACAAGGGAGCGCAAAAGCTACCCCACAATACACCCACCAATAGAACATACATGACCTAAAAACACCGCACCAAAACCACAAACGCCTAAACTTGCACACAACCTCAAAGCAGAACACACACAAGAAAGAAAATAAATCATGTCTGCCCAAAAATATTAGACAACATCCCAAGACATAAACCAAAAACCAAAAGTGACGCTCCCTAATTAGCAAGTTAAATACTCCATTGGATTCCAACACTACTCGTAAAACAAGCACGACACAATTTTCAGTCTATTCACACTCCAATGTCAAGCCACCACCTTGATTTGTCCCATCTTTCTAATCTTGTTATTAAAAATTCTATCATTTCTCATCTTCCAAATTATCCAAATAACAACATGACAAATAATCCGAGCCCCTCTCCTCAATTTCTTTGTACACATCACACTTGACCAACAATTGATATGAAGAATCAAATTAGGGGGAGTTATAAAGTAAAATTGCATCCAATTCATTACCTCTCTTCATACTTTGGAGATGACGTGACAATGTACGAACAAGTGAACAACTGTTTCATCCTCGTTACCACAAAACACACACCTATTTGAGTCTTCATTTGCCAAAAGCCTTCTCTTTGCAAGATAAACTTTAGTTGGAATATGATCAAGAATCAATGTACAAGAGAAAGCCAATACCTTTGACAGTGCCTTACTCTTCCAAAGGTCTCTGAAAACCACCTCTTCCTCCCTTGTTACTCCTCCATCTGCTAGCTGTAAATTTTGTAAAATTGTAACACGACTTTACTGAAACCTCCCCCTTCTCCGGCTTCAACACCCAACAATTTGTCCCGTCTCCTAAGTCCGCCCCTTCAACCTTAAAATAAGGTTTTGTAAGAATTCACTTTTCCACATAAACAACTCTATATGCCATTCAAAACTCCACCTCCCACTCGCTATACTTCCACGCCACATTTCCCCCACCTTCCGCTCTTGACTGTTAGCAATAAAAAATAATATTGAAAAAAGCACACTAAAAGGCCCATTTGCTAACCAAGCTTCTTTCCAAAAGAGAGTCCACATACCATTACCCAACCTTTCTTACCAATTCTCTATCAAACCACCCGATTCCCCCTCATCTTCCAACGACATCAAGTGTAGTGTAAGCTTCGTTAAAAAGTCACTAATGTATTGTACATAACCTTGTTCAATTGCACATCGTAGCCTTTGCCCTTAACACGGGATTTTTCTTTTTCAATTATGTAGAGGTACACCCATCAAAATTCTCTATAAGGTGTGGGTATACCCATCAAATTGTTCTTGATTAATTTGCTTAAGAAAATTGGTATTAAATTTAGAATCACTAAGTTGGCACAACTTGTGTTTCAAAACTTAATAATTAAGAAAATATCATGCTAATTTGTGTTTTAAAAGACCTTATTTAGAAATTCAAAAATATTTGTTATGTTTTGAAAAAAAAAACTTTTTATGAAAAATGCCTTTTTAAAATTATTTAGAAGACCTTAAAAAATTAAATTTGAAAAAAATGGCCTAAACCATTATATAACCAACAACAGAGAGAAATATGACTGCCTCAAAAAGTAAACAAAGAAATATGAAGAGGAGTTAAAAAAAATAACCACGCAATCTAAATAAACATTCACATTTTCTTGATCTTTGTACACCATTCTTTTCACGACCCAATACAAAATATTGATTTCTTCATTCAGAACCATTACCAGGTTTGTCTATTGCTAAAGTAAATTCTATCTTTGCTACTTCATAACGAACTCAATTAATCAAATCATCTTAAAAAATGATATTTCATATCAGCGAAAAGTATTTTGCAATATCAATAGCATCCACATTTGGTTCATCAATGCCTCATTTTGAATCAACGAAAGGTTCAACCACAACCGTAGAAAATCACTAAATAATACAATAAATCAAAATACATAATAGGAAATGCAACAACATAGTGCAATTTTGGCTTTTGGCACCTATCAGAAGTTAGCTTTAGATTGCATTAAACAAAAACCTCTTTCGAAAGTTATTTTTGATCTTAGTCAAAAGATGAGATGGGTCAAAAGATGCATTGTTTTTTCTTTGTTACCAAATTAATGTAGAGTCAAAAGATGCATTGTTTTTTTCTTTGTTACCAAATTAATGTAGATAGACTTTAGGCCATTATTTTTCCCACCCTGTGAGTTTCTCACGCGCTTAATTTGAATTCTAAAATCCGAAATGTTTCAACGTGTTTTTGGAGGTTTTATGAGATTTTTATGCAATTCGAATTTTAGAATCTGAACTGCATAGGTCGCGTGAGAAACTTATAGGGTGGGAAAAGAAACGATCTACACTTTATGGATGAAAGTATTGTAATATGAGACCCAAAATTCTTGATTTTTTTAACTTTGTAAGGTTTTTGAAAGTTGTGTACGAGAAAGCTAGCTTCATATATATATGGGAGTGTAAACAACAGTTTGTTTTTTAATTGAAATTTGTTTCGAAGCCCAAAAGGCTTTTAACAGAATAATTTTCAATGGCCCAAAGTCAAGACTACTTTCAAACTACTTTAATTTTCTAAATGAAATGATTTTCAAAGGCTATTAGAATAATTTTTTATTAATAAATTATTTAAATATTAATAAAAAAATTAAGTCAAATTTTACTGTAATAAGAACAATATAAAAAATATAAAGAGAATATATTTTTATCTTATCTATCAAAATTATTTGATTGTTTGAATATGCCGGAAAAATATATAACAAAATACGATAAATAAAATGCAATTAAGCGCAATAAAATACATATGTTTCTGCTAGTGATTACGAGAGTTCTATTGTAACTTTATGAGAGACTGAAATTTCACTTGCGGAAAAGTATGACCCCCCTCTCATTCATACTATGCGATTGGGGGGGTTTATCTCCTTGTCTATGTCACTAGTTGAGCCCCAAGCCTGACAGTCCATACATATTCTCATTTACAAGTAAACATTGACATCAACTGACAAGGAGTAGTGCTATGGAGACTTTTTTTTACACACTCTTTTATTGGGTGAACTAATGTTTATTGTTTCTACCATCGAATTGATACCCACAGTTGGATCAAGTGAAATATTGTAAACTTGCTGATTCAATGGTAGGAAAAAATGTTGTGCATGATACAACCCTATCACACTTGTGTACCGTTGAATTTCGACTAAAAAAGGTAGTTAGCAAAGCATGGGATGAACAGCGCAGTAACACGGCAGGTTAGGTTTTAGGTGGAGTTTAATACCAAACACACCAATATCTGAACATGAAAGGGGATTGTAACAATTTTGCATTCTATTTCAAATTTAACTACAAAGACATTTGGTTAAAAAGTCAAGAAAGACAGAGTCGTATAAGGGACTGTCCAATAACTGGTTGAACTAACACACATATGATTCAACTAAATACTATGTATCAAACCTCTAGAACTTGTCAATCGAAATTAATACTTGGAAAACTCGGCACTAAAGGGTGGTTATGTGAAAACTACTACCCCATAAATGATTATTTTCAGCCACAATAATCCGACCACGCATGGAGCCCAACAACCTTAATTGTCATTATGTATTGACTTCTGAAGGATTATGGATAAGTGGTGGATACCTTATCACCTCCTACTAGTCCTGAAGCAGGTAGTGGATACACCGGTTATTCACTATATATGGGTGGATTATTTTCTATTCTATGATGGATGAATGGATTATGGATGGTGCCAATTTCAACAAGTTGTTTATCTTTATTTTAGAAAACCCAACCAAACTACAACAAACAAGCGTACTGAAAACCTCTTGCTGCAAATTTAGTTAAAACTAGACTTTCTTTTCTTTTAAAGGCTTAACCTTCTCAAAAAGATGTGACAAAATTGAGCAAATGTATAATCTCGGTCTCTCAAAATCTTATGTTACTTTAATAAAGCTTCTGTTACTGTAAATTTAATAATTTTAATGTTTAAATTCCAAAATAACAGACACTTTTTACTATCAAATTATATATTTGCATATAATTAAAGGACTAGGAGTCTAGGAGGGTCCGTTCCTTTCAAAAACCTATCTCTATATTTTGGAATAGAATCTAAAGTAATTACTATTCCTAGCGAGCGAGCACTGCATGTGACATGTGAGGTTCGAACCAATCAATTTTGATTGGTATTTAGTACAACTATTTATTCTAAGACCATTCCGCAACATGTGACTGACTGCTTGCTAAGGATAGCTCGTGAGCAAACACTGCATTATGTTACACTAAACAAATGTGTATTGAATAAAGTTTGTTTGGTTGTAAGGACAACTGTGATTGGTCAGTGTTCACTCCAAGGAAGAAACGGTTCATACTTTCATTCACGGACTAAGGTTAAATCTGATCATCATATGAATTTCCTTTCATTATGTACAGTAGAAGGCGTTGTAAATTGACGTGCAATCACATAATTTCAACACCATCATCAAGGCGATGTCTCAACAGGAATGAGACACATTAGCAACTAAGTGGCCCTTTTAGCCTAGCTCGAGTAGCCAAAACATATGCCAAATTAAAAAAAGGTATTAAATTAAGGTGGCCACTGGCCAGTGTTCAACTTCCATGTGGACAGCAACATGTAATGTGCTTTTTAGATACACATGGAAGGTAACCTTTCAATTTCTAGTTTTCTACCATACCTCTTCTTTATAATGCAAGAGACTTACAAAGGTGTGTTGTCCACGCAACCACTCTAGAAATTGTAAAAAATATAACTAGTGGTCTTCTTTATTTTTTATATAGAAGCTTAGCATACCATAGTGGTTCTCCCCGTATCATTTTTTATTGGCTTCATTGGATCAAAAGTGTTGCACAAGTACACCGACTTTACTACATCAGGTCACGCTTATATGTAAACAACCATTTCTTAATGCAAGAAATATATGTATATCTTCCAATTTCAAATTGCCCCATAAATTGAGTGGGACACTTTCTAAGTATGTGGAGTGACTCTATGATCTATCACTTTATCTATTCCCTTTTTCGATTGCTATTGAAATTCAGATAATATTATTATTGTATTAGTAAATGGTAGAAGTAAATTACAAAGGGAGTATTAGAGTAAATAAGTGAAAACTCCCCTATTTTACTGATGCCTCCTATGGGTGCTGTGATGACTCCTACCATGATGTGCTGATAACTGAGATGACTGCATCCATTCACCCCCTTGAATAAAATTCTCCGCTGAATAACTCGACACATGTTCAGCGGGAATTTTACTGCTCCAAGACACCCTCTGAGACAAATCAGAACCAGCACCAGAATTCTCAAATTCTCCATAATAAAGTGTCTTAAGTGCAAAGTCACCACTCCATGGCATCCAACCCTGAGGTGTAACAAGGACTTCTAATACTGAATGAATAAAAACTGTTCTAGAATACTCCTTCCATGGCCTACCCAAATAGTTTTTATGCACTTTAGGATTACTATGATACAATGCCATGTAATCCTCAGTTCCATTAATCAAACAGTTCTGGAAAACAAATCCTGTACTCTGTGCAGGGTCGGTTCTACCATGAGCTGTGATGGCATTGTTCTCACCCTTCTCTGGCTTGAGTTGTCTAGGACGAACCAAGATTTGACAGTCTTGGAAGATTGCAGCTGAGTTTCCGAAGATAAAATCTACGTTGCCAACAATGCGGCACGATTTGTAGAATTGGCGCAGAGAATGAGCATAAAGAGTATCTTGATTTCCTAAAAATTCACAATTCTCAATTACAGAAAGATCACTGTCTAATCTGAATGCCACTGCTTGGTGTGCATCAGGACCTGCTGTGTTTTCGATCGTTAGATCTTTAGCCATGAATCCGTCGCCAAGAACCGCTGCCAACATATATCAAATAACCCAATATTAACAATACTACAATAACAAATTAACAACCATGCTTTCATGCATACATACCTAAGGTAAGGCATGTGAAAGTGAAGGTTCACTCAACATGTAAATAATGATATTTTTGCACATAATTCGTACAGTGAAGTCTTAATCAATTTTTTAAAAATAATAAAAGCTTAGATAAGTTGAATTGATCAGAAGCTAACACGTCACGCAAAAGCATACAAAGGTTACATTGAAAGTATTCAAAACTGGTCCTTCCAATATACAAATTCAATCTTCGGAAGGGACTGCACTAAGAAGACAAAGACTATTTTTTAAAGAACCATGAATCATCTCATCTAATCGTTCTTTGATAAATATTTTAACTTTAATATTGTTTAAATAAGTATGATCTGAAATTAAAATATAGTTACCTACGGTGGCGGAATTGTAAGTAGTCATTCCGGGCTGGCCCACATTAGCAGAACCAGTAATAACCGTCTTCCCGATTCCATCACCCAAAAACACCACATTCCTCTTCTCTAACGGAACCCTAACTGTTTCCTCATAAACCCCTTCTTTAATATATATAACAAACCTCTTCCCGTCAACACCGTTATCCGGCGCAGCATTAACCGCTTCTTGCACCGTCTTATAGCATTCGTTCTCCCCTCTCTTACACACTGTGACATCCGGCGTCAACTTCGCCGGAATCCCTATGCTAGACACCGATCCTCCGCCCGATCCAGTTGCCTGCCATAAACCATCGCGCTCGGTGGTTGGTGGCTTCCACGACGACGTGTCTTTTCCATAAACGTCGTAGGAAAACACCATGGCAAGAGCGTTACTAGTGAGCGTTTCAAGGGAATCGATAAACGACATAGCTTCACCGACGGCGTGTGTGTCGTTGGCGTATTTCAGGCTGTTCCAGCAGTCATACTGGTAAGCTAAGGCGGCGGTCAGCCATGCTCGAGCGTCTTTGATTTTTCCATGTGTTAAAGCGTCGTTGGAGGTAGAAATGCGGCGCTGTGAATTCGTTAGTATTTCGATGCAGGTGGTGGCGGCGACGGTACGGTTACGGCTAGCTGAGGAAGAATCTAGAATAGCCTTAACCATGGATTGGGCGGTTACGAGATTGGTAGATGAGAGGTTGATGGCGGATTGGAGAATTTGAAGAGCGGTGGGATTTGGAGGGAGATGAGTGAGAGATGATTCGCATTGTTGAGGAAAGCGAGTTGCTTTGCAGGCTTGTTGGATCTCCGACGAGGCATTGGGAGAAACGGAGGGAGAGGGTTGGTGGTGGTGGTGGCGAGTGGCGGAGGAGAGAGTGATGAAAAGGAAGAGAGAGAAAGTAAAGAGAGAAGCCATGTAGAGAGTGGTTGGTTATTGCGAGTTTAATGGGTTTGTTCATGGTTGTGATTTTATACATCAATTGTGTATTTTTGGTCGTAATTATGTTTTTACTTTTTGGTCAAAATATAAATTTGGACGGTTGTGCTTTGTTTATGTTATTACTACTGTTTATTGCTGGCTCGTGGTCAAGGTCATGGATCGTGAGTTCAGAAACGGTTCACGTGTTGGTTTTAATGGAGGAGAGTGGGTCATGAGGACGTGGCCACTACTACTGCACTGCACTGCACTGCACTCTCTACTAATAATTTGTTTAACATAATGTGTTTTGCTGGTTGCTACAGAGTTTTGAACTTTGAAGAGACATCACCGACGAGTTAGTCACGAGTTGGTGCTATTTTCTAATTTGGCTGCTGGTTTGGGACATCCCTGCTATGTGGAAAAAACGCAAGGAGGGTACAGAGATTGGAGAGGGAAAGAAAGAAACCAAGGTGAAGTCAAAGATGGTTAGATAATAGTTAACGGTCAGTGTATCACGGGACATGTCAAAACAGAACGAGATACATGTTCAAGAATCAATTTAATTCGATATAATATCAACTTTTTTAGGTAGTGTTTGGTTTAAATTCTAGAAGGTAAAAGTTGGACAATTGTTTCCATCTAAAGTTATAATTTATAACTTTTGTAGCAATTATTTTTTCATTGGTCAACATCGATTGAAAGAGAAAAAGAAGAAATAGAGTAAACACATGATCTGAGTAAGAGAGAGAGTATTGTTTAAAAATTGTCATTAAATGATTGTATAAATATCATTTCTCAATTTAAAAAATCAATTCTATCGAAATTAATTTTTGTAAAGGCTAAACCAAACATTCAATTAATAGATTGACTTGGATTGGATGTTAATGTACATTAACATTTCTTTAAAAATGTTCATTCAATTCATCAATTCTCATCTTTAAAAGATATAAGAGCTGGCTAATGATGTGACTTTCCACATAATGTCTAAACGGCCTCATTCGTCTCAGGTAATTTTGAAAATATGAGTTTGATTATTTTTAAAGTTATTTGTAATAGCCCAAAATTTTGTAATTTCAACCATTGTCTTAGTGGCGGACTCACCTTCTTCGAATGAAACACAAAGTCAATGTTGTCCAAGTATAGATCATGCACCCATGACAAAGCATTATATAGCCCCTAATGCTTTTATAGTATGAATAGAACACGGCGGGGAAACCAAAGGGTATGATCAAGCAAGGACAAAACTTATATTATCCTCTCCAATGCACATACCAATATCCTTTTTTTTTTGTGAGAAAAACCAGGCATCTATATTACACTAGTACTTTCCTAGAGCCGATATTAACCACCTTTGCTCCCCAAGCATATTCGGCTCTGCAACACACCATTCCATATGCTCAATCTACCAGCACCACAAGATTTCACTATATCAGTGAGTCTCTAATCCTCAGAAAAACGTGTAGCTCTCCCCAAAATATGGTTACTTGTTTCTTCATAATGTTGTCAAATTCTGATATTTATGCTTTTCTAAATGCTCCATGAGATGGTTCCAAATTTATCGCATCAGGAGGGATGACAGAAAAAAATACTATCCGCGAATAAAATTCACCACGAGTACGAGACATGTAACTTAATGGAATCTACAAATATAATAAACGGGTATTTAAATACATATTACTTTATGGATACGTATTTGATGGTACATGTGGCCGCGAGTATCAATGCCCATTAATAAATTAGATGAATTACTAAAATATTTAACTCAAGTTTTTTTTAAAGTAGTTTAGTGACCAAAATTCACTTTTTAAAACAAATAAGTGGGGTGTCTGGGGTTCGAACCTCGACACATGCATATAACAATTCATTATCCTTGTCAGCTGAGTTATATTCACATAGACAAATAGTTCTAGTTTCTAATTAGTTGAAAATTCGTATAAATCATTATATACATAAGAGTTGGCTTTAATTTTTTTAAAAAAACTTGAAATACATTAGTCTTTCCATACCTTTTTTCTAGACCTCGGTTAGTTCAAAATTTTCATGGACTTTGAAAATTTGTGCGGATTACTTAAAGACTATAAAATTTGAATAGTTTATGAAATTTAAATGGACTATGTACAACTTATCACATTAAAATGGATGTTTAAAAATTGATGGTTTTATGTAATTCAAAAAACATTTTTTAAAAATTCATGGATATCCTTAAATACTCGTATATATCTCAATACCCGTAGATTACCCACGGACAAATGTACCATATTTATCTAAAGGGGTAGAGATATGTATCATACTACTCATGTCAATAGATACTCATTGTCGTCCCTATCATGTAATCATTGAAATAGTAGAAAAATTACTTCCGCCACATTATAACGATGCTTCACGTTGTATCAGGACATGCATCACACAATTCATGGGACATTAGGATTTCCCTGATGTTGTGTACACATGCACCATGAGAGGATGCTTTAACAACATAATTAGCATTACACACCATATAATTCACGGGACACGGGATGCGCCTGCTGCCAAGGTGCGTTTGAGTAAAGCATCCCATGCAAACTCATCAAAGAGAGAAATGAGTTCCCGATGCTCCATCGAGCCTCGTTTTTTACCACTATTTTTGCACTAAATATATTCCGCCAAACATAGTTTGGATCATGATCAAACCTCAAACCAAGAAAATCAACATTGGGACAATATCTTGCTTTAAACAAGCATAACAAGCATGGTCGAAGGCTACGATTTTCAGTTTGGAATTTCCAACCTTATGGCCATATTCCACACAACTAAAATACACACAACATGTAATCCTTCATATCCAAGATTAAAAAATTGCCTAAAGAACTAAGAGTGAAGTTTGGAACGAGTTTCTTGTCCAAATCAATTTCCACACAAATACCGGCAAATCATCCACGAGATTGATTATAAGTCAAGTGGTCCACCAGCTTGAACATGTTACCTAATGTCTCATCAACACGTTAGGGAAAATTCCTATTATAAAGCTACATTGGAAGATCATGGATCCTTACCCATACAACAACACATGCAAATGGGATTGTTGTTGCTCCAAACAAGGGTCTTCAATGTTGAATGATCAGACAATGATCAAGGTCCTTAAAAAAAACATATTTGTAACCTTATTCTGTAGTGAAAAGCACCATACAATTATCTTTTGGAAAGCCACCACTTTGACGTTCCCCTCCATAGCCCAAAAAGTCCGTAACCTCACTTTCATGAACCGACTTTCCACCTTTTCATACATTTTTCACAATAAATACACCATTAAAGTGTGCTTCCACGGAACAACCGCGGTTTGAGCTCATCCCAAGTTAAAAAATTTTAGTAGTTTTTTAATTCTATAATTTTTTAGTCAAAATTACACTTTCTTTTTTGAAGGAAAAATTAAAATTACACAATTTTATTTCTCAACTTAATTCCAGTCAACATTTTTCTTTTTATATTTTTTTCTTCCATTTAAATTCTTTAGCTTTTAAAATATTGACATTGTTATCATTTTTTTACTAAAAAAATTAAGTAATTGAATTGAAATGATAAATTAGCCTCACCAAATTATTCAACATAAACCAACTTCAATATTAGTAGAATAATTTTTGACGAAATATAACTAGACCCATTTTCTTAGGAATAGGAAGGTTAAAAAAAAACAAAAAATGAATATGATTATCGTGAAGACTGAAGAGAAAGAAAAAGAAGAGGAGCCCGCATCCCGCACCTGACCGCAGACAAAACAGCAAACTTCACTCTGCTGCTGCTGCTGCTGCTGCTAGTGAGTGCAACTTACTACCCTCGCTCTTCAATTCATCTACCATCGTCTTCTATGCACGGAAAGAGCTAGGGTTCCTTCTCCACTCCGAAGCTCTAGCATCTCACTCGTAAGTCCTCTTTTAACATTCTTCCATTGTTATTGGAATTCTATGAGTTTAAAGCCTTGTAGTTTATTCTGTTTCAATTATCATTCTATAAACGTAAATTAGGAACCAACCGCTAATGTTTTTTTTTTGTGAATCTTCGAATTTATTTGCTTGCTTTCACCGTACTAGTAGCATAAGAAATTGACGCTCGAACAAGTGTGTGAGCGTCCATATGGTTGGTGTTCATCCTACTTACATTAATTTTGTGTAATTTAAGTAGGATTGACACACTCTTGAATTAATTAATGTAACAATCGATGGATTAGTGCCCTGTTTGGATAAGCAATTTAATAAGCGATTATATCATAAATACTTATCATATAAGTGCTAATGTATAAGTTGTTCATATGACAAAAAGATACGATAAAGTCAAACTATAAGCTGTTTTCATAAGCTATATTGAAGATCTTGTGGACATAGCTGAATACAGCTTATCGACATGTTATAAATTGTTTTCATAAGCTTTCACAAACAGTCTCACAAATATTTATGCTAGTAGATAAGCTCAATAAGTCAACCCAAACAAGTCATGATCCATGGAAAATATATACTCACTTGGGTAGCTTTGATGCGAGACATCGGCCAGTAGAGTTGGAACTTTGGAAGTCTCTCCTGTGATTTAGTTCTATGTATCTCAACAAGACTAAGTGCTAATTGGATACAATTTTTCTGCAGTATTTTCTTGTCATGTTCATGGAGGTTTTACCAACTTACTCAAAGTAGCTGGTGTAAATATGTTCACAATGGCATTTGATCCTCTCACAAGCAATGTTTGACATTTTTCACAATTACCGTCTATATTGATTTGTTTTGGAGTCGAAGTTGTCTCAAAACAATGACCTATTTTGAGTTATGTAGCCGACCCCACTTAGTGGGATAAGGCTTGATTGTTGTTGTTGACCTATTTTGAGTTAGCAGAATAAACCCCTGGCTTGTTCAAGAACTGGAAAGTGTCGAGTTTTTCAACAGACACTAGTTTCCAATGCACATCAAAAATGAGTGTAGAAGAAAATTAATGCAATAAACATTGTAGCTTTGATCTGTCTTGTGAGTGGGCAATGATCGAGTTTGAGTACTGTTAAATCTTATAGGTATTGTAATTTGTAAAGACAATGTATCAATTCCATCATGAATGTAGATTTTTCATGGTTTGGAGGATATGTAGCCCTTGGAAGTGCCAGATTATTGTAGTTGTTTAGAATTTGAAGATTCAAATTTTTCTCAAATGCATATGAGGCTCTATGTAATTTTAAGACTTGCTACTGTCATTGGCAAAAGATTAGGCGTTTTTGTGAAAAAACTTATATAAGTCTGTGAGATCAAGGGTTTAAATAGGAATTAATTTGATAATAGTTATTTTAAGAACGTGAACCCATTCTACACCCTAAAAAACATGTGAATGATGCAACAAATAAACATTTTAATAAAATGTTAGAGGCTGGTAATTAGCTAAGGATATTTATGTGTGTGTGTGTGTGTATCTAGCTCGAATATGTTAACAATTGATAATACCTGCCAATTAAAAAAAGGACAACTTATTTCTTTAGGTTTTGTTCCTGTAGTTCTTCACATAAAATACTAACTATTGATGATTTTTCAAATCCACAATTTTCTCGAAGTTTGTTTTAAGCAGGAAAAATGAATTTTATGTGTTGAACCACATGAAAAGCACCTAAGTATTTTCCTTAAAAAAATTGCATCTAACAATCTATTTTAATACATAGTATCTCATTTGCAAAAGTTTGCAAGACTTGTCTTACTTTGAAAGAAATTTTTTTTTCACAGATTTCTGTTGTGGAAGAAAATATGCACGGGCCAACACTTAAAATAATGCTTTGAATTTCACCTCTTACCGTTATTCCTCCGTTTTTCACACTTATTTTTCATGTCTACCAAAAACGTTATAAAATTTGGCCTAGAAAAGAAAACTCCATTTATTCGTCCTATGTGTATTATTTCTTTTCCGGGTATCTGTATGTTGAATTGTACAAGGCCTATGGATATTCTTTATCTTACTACTGTAAGAGCGATACTACTGTATGGAATGTGATGTTGGACAGTAAAGAATCAACACGAGCGTAAAATAAGTGAACATAGATGAGGATGTTGTGTTAGATGTGTGATAAGACAAAACATGATAGGATTAGAAATGACAATATTCGAGAGAGAGTAGGGATAACACCTATCATTGAAAAGATGGCAGAAACTCGGCTTAGGTGGTTTGGGTATGTAGAGAGAAGACATCTAGATTTTGTAGTAAGGAGAGTAAATCAGACGGAGAGTAGTCAAACCACTAGAGGCAGAGGAAGACCCCGAAAACCTATTAGAGAACTTATTAAGGATGATCTAGATATTGATGAGTTGGATAAGTTTATGACAAATGCTAGAACTTTATAGCGACGCTTGATCCATGTAGCCGATCCCACTTAGTAGGATAAAGCCTGGTTGTTGTTTTGGATATTCTTTATCGAGAGGAGGAGATAGAAAGTAGGCATATGTGCAACCTAAGGAAGGTTTTCTATTCGTAGTAGACATATCAAGTGAACTAATGCATTTTAAAACTGTTAATGATTCCTCATGGTCAGCTTGATTCACACAACTGCTAAACATTTCAGTCAAAATTTAACTGAAAATATTTGGATAGGATGATTTTCTTTGCTTCTCTACTTGCATTGCTTCTTTTATGATGTTTTATTTTTCAGATATAGACAACAGGAGAACTCTTTTATTTTAATTTTTTTCTCTTACCCTGTATTTGTTATTAGGAGGATTCCTGATCCTCTCTCATGTTCTATGTTCTTATTCTCTCTTGCTAAATTCATTTTCGTTTAATGATGATCAGTTATATTTGTGACTATGGTTTATGCAAACTGTGCTTGAAGCATCAGAGTTTGGGTGGATTTCAGTTTTCTGATTTTATTTATTTATTTATTTTGTTATAGCTTTTAATTCAGAGCATTCTGCATTAAGGCTCTGGGGAGTTAGATGAGCGGAGGTAGCAGAAAGCTATCTTCAAACTGGGATTCAAGAGATGAACCTGAATTTCCACCCGAGAGTAAGGCCTGTTTGTTTGTGTTTCTGCGATAGAAAAATGCATGTAAAAACATGTCTATAGATTGTTATGACGCCATAAGTTCTTCAGAATATGGTCACAATCCATAGAATACAGTGTGTTTTTTTTCCTTCAATATAGAGTTTTTGTAATTTTTTTTACTAAAGTACTTCGAAAAGCATGTCCATATGCACCCTAAGCAATTGCAGTCTGGGTGTTCCTTTACAGCTGTTACTAAAAGCAATAATTCAAGGTATTTGGAAAGAAATGATACGCGAAAACCAAGAATGAGGTTTTCACGCAAGGAGCCTTTTTCGGGAGTCAGAGGTTCAAATAAGGATTTCGAAGACTACCAAGTTTTGGATGCAACAATTGCAAAAGACACTGATGGAAGCTACAATATGAAAATGTCTCCAGAGTTTGAGGAATGGAACAATAGGGAACATAGTCAATATTCAAAAAATGATTATGGCAGGTCAGTAAAGTTTGTTTCCCTTTAATATCCGCACCGACCCTAATGTTGGAAACTAATTGTTAGAATATTATAATATCTTTTATATTATTTTAGAGTATCTCCTAGTATTAGATTTTGTATTACTTGTTATTATTTTGGTTTCTTCTTCATTTACGATTGAGTCTAAGGACGTAGTATTTAGTCTTTTGTATCAAATCAATATCAAGCATATTACACTACAGTAATAGTTATTATTTTTCTCATTTTATCTAAAATCCCACAACTTCAGTACTAATTAATGAAAACTGAGCTCAATAAGCTTAACCGGTGATATTTTATAAAGAATTATTCTATAATAAACTTGATCATGCATATTATTATATACTAATTCTCCCGAGAATGTTTTAAGATCTCTGAGTAGTTAGAAGTACTGTTGTGAGTCTAAATGTGTTACATTACTTTTTAGATACCATCTTTACTTGTTCAAACACAATTGAAATTGAAACATATCTTACTGATATCTTTTCATCGAGAAGGCTATTCTCTTTTATACAAAGCAAAATTTAATGAATTGGATGTTGACCAATCAAGTTAGCGATGACCATTAACGGGTGAGCAATGTACTTGTCTTACATGACAAAACAGCCATATATTTTCTTTAATGAGAAATTCTGTGCTGTTTCACCAATGCTATTTCATATAATTTAGTATTATTCCCGTTCATTTACTTCACATTTTCATGCTTAAATACATGCATACATACATACATACATACTATCATGAACACCGGATCTTGTATACGAGCAAACAGATAGAATAAAAAATATCCAATCCGTAATTTTTAGTTTTCTAGTGATCATGTGATTTTTATGTGACATTTCAGTGGTTTCGAATCTTAACCATCAATGCAACGTCCTATAGCCCTAGATTAAGAACTTTGGCTATGAAGAAGTTTAGAAGCTAAAGCTTTTAGGTCCTCAGTCCTCTAGAAAAATGTACATTGATTGTGGTGTGTCCCACACTCCCGTGTAATGTGTCTGTCTGAGGTTGTCATTAACAACTCATTTCTTTACATATACCTATTTTCTTTGGTTAGAATGTAATTTTAGTACTGTTTGACTGCTTTATATTCCGTATCTTCAATTGCAAGGTAGTCGTTAAGTTCAAACTATGTCACCTGAAAGAAATTTTCTATCTTTGAGATGTCTGTGTGTGGATATTTTCAGACGCAATTGGTTTTTTAATTATCTGCTTTTCTTTGGATATTGCCAGGTCTAGGAGAAGTAGGAGCCGGAGCCCTCCACATGGTTTTAGTTATTCAGCTGTCGATGATAGGAACAGAACGAGGGATGGCAGGTTCACACAACCTTGTAGAGATTTTGCTGTTGGGAACTGCAGAAGAGGCAGCCATTGTCATTTCCTTCACCATGATAAGCAAAGTTATGAGGATAGCAGGGAAAGTAGACACAGGCCAGATGGACCCAGATATTCTAATCCCCGTGAGAGTGGGGATTATTCTCTTACAAATCGAAGATCTAATGAAGCTTGCATTTATTTTGCAAAGGGGAGGTGTAGAATGGGAGAATCATGCAAATATGTGCATCATGACAATTCTGATGGGTTTGATAAAATTTCGGCAGATGAATCATCTAGGGAAAGGGAAATTGATAAAAGACACATAGAGCAATCATTCAAGCAGGGTGACCAGCATTATCCAAACCACAACAATAATACTCCTTGCAAATTTTTTGCTTTTGGGAATTGTCGGAATGGTAAAGATTGTAGGTTTTCTCATGATAGGCAAGCATTTACCAGCCCTAGATTAAGGGATGATAGGTCAAGGAGTAATCAAGGTGAAGATCAGGTGTTGGATAGACCAAAATTGAGCGATTCAGTTGCTCCTAATGGAAGGCTAAGAGACGATAGATGTGGTTCAGATGGCAGAATGGCTGATGTAGATAAAGTTTGGGATGGTCCAATGCAGACTGATTTAGTTTCTGTCTCTGGCACAGTAAATTTGGTTGAGGACAACAAAAATGGAATCATAGGCGCCCCAGAACCTGGATTCATGGCTTGGCCAATGAATGATGGATCGGGCCATAGCTTAGACAGGAACAGAATGCATAATGAATCACCATTTTCAATTGATAAGAAGGAAGCCAACTGTAGGACGGCAGAAAATGCATTTGACAACATTCTCATTTCCCAGTCAGTAGGTGGAGGCATGTGGCCTGGTGATGAACAGATGTCTCCTGATTGGAATTATGGTGCGAGATCTTCCAGTCATATTAAAGATGAGCATGTGCAGAATAAGCAGCAAGTTGCTCCAGGTAATTATTTTATTGCTGAAAAAACATTTGTCTATTGAAAAAACCATCTCATGTGCAAGTGGGAAAACAGAGGATACATATATTCCATTGTTATTAAATTAAAAGAATGCGTTCATTCATATATAAACCTTAATTTTTCTACCCTTTTGACAGGACAAGGACTAAATCACAATGCTCAGAATATAACTGCTTCCCATTTGGTTGGACAGAGTCAAGCAACAGTTTCCATTGTTCCCCCAAGAGCAAGAATTATTGAAGGTATACAGAACCAGAAACTTTCAACTGAGAAAAACTACATTGTAGAATCAAATATCATGAATGCAAGCCTATCACAAATCAGTTCTGGACATACTCCAACTCAGAACGGAGTCAGCAAAGAACAGCTTGCTCAACTTAGCTGCCTCTCAGCCTCTCTCGCACATATCCTCGGAACTGATCAGCAGCTCCCACAAGTTCATTCTACTCTAAAGCCTTGTGATGCAAAGGCCACTCTCTTCGGAAACAAAATTGAAGGGTCTGCTAATCCTGTTTCAATGACATTCATCAAGCCAGATCCTGCTATTGGATTGAAACAGTATGATCCAATGTTTGACAGTATGGAGCCCATGAATATTAGTGCAAATGGGGTCCCTCCAACCTTTTCTCCTAGTATAAAGATTCCAAAAAATGCAGTGGAAATTCCGCCACCATTATCTAACCTAGGACAAAATTTTGATGATTCTCTTAAAAAGGAGACTAACGAAATGGTAGCTGAAGAAAAGCCAATCTCTCAATCTGAAAATAAAGTTACAGAAGAGAATAGTCCTATGGGAGACATGGACCAAAATGATGGACCTAATGAGGCCAAGAAAACAAAGGACGCGAAGGGGAATCGTGCATTTAAATCTTCGTTGGTAGAGCTTATTAAGGAGATTCTGAAACCAACATGGAAAGATGGTAAAATCACCAAAGAAGATTATAAAACAATTGTGAAGAAGGTTACTGATAAAGTAACTGGTACAGTACAGCGGGTACATATTCCTCAGACACGAGAGAAAATTGAACGCTATTTATCAGTTTCGAAACCAAAGGTTAACAAACTTATACAGGTCAGTGGTGGTTTTCTTACAGATTTCCGTCATATGTATGAAGGGTTCAAAATCTTGTCTCCCATTTAACTTGGTTTTATAGATGAATGTGAGTATGCATGCAGCTTCAGAAACCACTGATTTTTTTGGAGGGCATAATTTGATGTGGAAAGAGTTGTAGGATAGTTGTCAAAAAATGAGATTAAATTTTGTACCTAGGTGTTCAATTTGTGCTATAGATTTTATATTTGTAACTAAACTTCATTAAATATACGTTGATCTCCCATGGGGTTTACGCTAATTATAACGAGACCCTTGATTTTTTGAAAAATTACACCTACCAAATTCTCAACACTGTTCTTTTCTATGAAATGAAATTACACACATTTCTCCTATTTAAATGGACGGTTCAAATTAATTCTTTCTAGAGTGGTTGGTTCATACAAGGGGAGTGATTTTAATGGAGGAAAGGAGAGGGGGGAAGGGGAATAAAGAGGAGGAATTAAACTGTCCGGGATTTTTTTTTATCTCTTTTGTCAAAAAAGCTGAACCAAAACTAAGTTTAAAATGATCCATCCCTTCCTCTCAACCAAATAAAGCCTTAAAAATAACTAAGCAATTGAGAATGGTGTAGTTTTTCAAACAAGAGTATCTCTGTAAATAATGTGAACCTCAAGATAGCCCAGTATAATTATTCTTAAATATATTGTAAAAAAAATGAACTTAAATTTGTTCTTAGATCCTTTTCTCAAGTCACTTTTTTTTTTTGTTTCACTTGATTATTTTGTTGATTCAACAAATAACCTATTTTTTCCCAGAAAAAAATTAGCGTCTCTTTCAAAATAAAGATGTACATGTTTTCATAGGGTAAGGCTGTTGCCTTGTCATTTGGTGACAAAGGGTTTCTAGTCAAGAAACAAACTATTAGCTCACTAGGTTAAGGTTGTGTTTGTCTACTTCTACCTCATGCATTGAACCATCTTTTTCTTAAATCCATCATATTATTTCAACTTGTTTGTAAAAGATTATGAGCTCTATCCCGTCTCTTATGTCACTGCATTCGTTCTATTTTACTATAGTTGAAGAGCTCTACCAGCTTCTGAATCTACATTTACGTTTGTGACATTTATAATGTCACAGTCAAAGTAATGAAAATTTAGCACTTGCTGATTTTTCAGCTTGTCTTATACTTTGTTCTCTTTTTGTGCAGGCGTATGTGGAAAAGGTTCAGAAGGCTTAGTGCAAGTATAGAAAGTTGGCTATGTAATATATTTACTATCATTACTATATTTTGTTATATTACTCTTTGCCTTGCATACTTTTATGCTTGTCTGATGCAAGAAGTTTTCCGCACTGCTCTCTTTAGATCCTCAGTTGATGTATAATTTGCATAAATCAAGCAGCTGTTGTATAAATATAAACTCGGTGTTGTTTTCGACTTTCATTTTCTTTTGCGGGAAGAATGTTAAAGTGTAGTGCTGTGCCAACATTAGTTTACAACCCAAACATTAGGCAACTGTTATTTTTATGTTACCCGTTTGATGCAATTGAGGGAAGACACCATTTTCTCTTGAAATAATGAGAAGAGACGATAATTTTGGGTTTTCTGTATTTTGCTGCCCTAATATCTCCATGTTAACTGAACTAAAGTATGCAGTGTTTCACTCAACTCCAGAACCAATCTTGTTTTTCTTGCAGTTAGAAACTAGTGCAGTTGTTGTAGCAAGTAAACTGGAGGCATTGGATGAATATTGATTATTGAATGACTTACATTTTGAGTTTATGTTTTGAATTTGGTTTATTGATGTTGGAATTTGAGCTATATGGAACTTTATTAAATGGTACTCCCTCCGTCCCATAATAATTGAACCATTTGTAAAAAAATATTGTCCCAGAAAAATTGACTAATTTCACTTTTCAATACAATATTAATTAGGTTTTTCCAATTATACACTGATTAATACTACTTTCACCACTCTCAATTCAATATATTAAACTTCGCATTTATGATAGAGAAGAATGCACCAATAGTTGATAAGGACACTCAAAATCATTTTTCTCTCTTTTTCACTTATACACTTTTTCTTAATAAGTGTGAAATGAGCCTAGGGCTCTGTTAAAATGGGACCGACGGAGCATCAATTTGTTGACGGTGGTGACGGGTCCCCAAAGGCCATAAAGCATAATGATGATCGTTTCACACAGATGAGGTGTGAACATTCACATTTTTTTTTTATTTATCGAAATGACCATAAAGCAATTGAATTTATCAATTTCACATAATAAAATGGAAAATGTTGTTCCTAGCGAAAAATTGCATTCCGAAAGCATCACGAGATAAATTGGTATTTACAATAAGTAATTATTTTACCAACACCACCCCATGTATGTTAGTGGGGGTGCTTTTTAATGGCTGTTCTCATGAATTCGTTGGATATTTCTTCACTGTATATAGCAATGGCCTAATAAAATTAGTAATCTGATTCATTTAATTTAAGGAGTAATAGTAATTTTAGTCCCTAAATGTGTAACGAGTAGCTACAATAGTCATTTAATGTATTGAAATTTTAAAGTAGTCATTGATTGTGCATTTTGTTAGTCAAATAGTCATTGATATTAAAATGTTTCATTAATATAGTCATATCAGTCCTTCAATATACTTATTTATTGTAATTTTAGTCCTTATATGAAAAAAATTATTGTTACTATTGAGAAATTATTTTAGGGTCGGAGACTACTATATTTATTAAGAGAGTGCACAATCAAGAACAATTTTAAAATTTTGACACATTTAGAGACTATTGTGATTACTTATCACATATTCAGAGGTCAAAGTGACTATTACACCTTGATTTAAATAGAGAATGATATTTGTACAACTATTTTTTGACAACTACTGTGACAACTTTATTTTTCATACTCACATTATGTTTTTATTTCCTCTCTCTATTGTTTTGGTTTTTATGTTAATATCTCATTTTCTTTGTGAATCTATGGTTGTCTCATAAGTTGTTATACAAATAATTGTTCAAATAACACAACTCATTTAAACATGTTGATTTAATTTGTTTAGTATGATTTAATAGGCCCTCATTGATCAAAACTTACATATAATTAAACAAAATTCCTGCAAAAACAGTCAATGAAGTGTCACCTCAATTATATGAGTTTAACTTTATAACTTCTGAGACAGAGTTCAAACCTCATTTGAGATCGTTTAAAAATGAAAATTAGTGTTGCTGTAACTATAGAAATTCTGCAAAAGCATAGAGCAAAGACATGGTATAAATCCCGTCCTAGTGAATTATTTAAAAAATTACTTTGGATAGTGCTTCTATATTCAAAACCGCTACGGTGTTGTATTATTGTCTTTTGGAATAACAATTTTATAAGGAAACTGCTACTCTAGATATCTCCGGTGAAGAACCACTAATGGAAATGAGATTAATTAGAAGTTTTTTTTATTTCAACGATAAATTAGAAGTTTTTTTTTTCTCTCACAAGTTTGCTCTAATAAAGTCAAGCACATCTTTCATTCAAAATTCAAATTTTGATTCGTCACGTAGTAGCGCTTTTTACGATTTATGTTAGACTTAACTTGGAACGCAGTTGGTAAATAAAAATTTGCTAAGTTATTCACCTCTATCAAAATTTCCGTTAATTTCGTTTCATCTATTTAGCGGTTGAAACACTCGTTAATCATCATGGGTTTGAAGCTACTCACTATGCAAAACATTTTTTTATTTGGACTAGTGTGCTAAGAAAGAAGTAAGAACATTAGATTTTCATTCTAGAAAAATAAATAAGAAGATTAGATTTTCACATTTACTTTACATCCCTCTCTTTCTCTGTTTAATGATAAATTTTGCCTTTTAAAAAAAATAACACAGCATATGTACCAAAAAAAATAAAGATGATCAAATATGACAAGAAAGCAAAAATCACCATCAGTAATGACTTGTAAATTAATCAACCAAGATATATGTTCCGTACGCTTCTTCTTTTTCCACGAAATTATATTCCAATTCCAACTAAACCATAGAAAATAATTTAAAGCAAGTGGCCCAAAATAGCTAACCCCTGATTGATTAAGCATGTGTATACACGTACAATTTTAAAGAAATTACCTTTAAATTGCAATATAACATCTTAAATATGTGACCAGTCTATTTCATTTCACGTACAATAACAAAACATATTTACATTCAAGGAATGGAGCTTAGTTCAATTCTACAACGGAACGGGTCAGAAACCATATAGTAAGATTTAATGTAAGAATGGGTGGATAATGAAATTGTACAAGGATACTACCCTACTCCCTCCATCCTACAATATTTGCCATATTTGTCTATTTTACACAAATTAAAGAAAGAAAGAAATATGATAAATGAAAGAAAGAAAATGGTAATTTTGTCCAATTATCCGCATTAACTATTGTTTTTTTTTCATTATTATATAAAATAATAGCTTAAAAGCGATACACATAACATTAACTAGATGATACAGTCAATAAATAAGCAATTAGAATTACATTGAAAACTAAAAATGACAATTTTTTTTGCGATTGTGAAATTTTTTATGACACACAAATGATGATTTTTAAGAAGAGATTTTTTTTAGTTTGTCATTCCCTTAATTCGTTGGTGTTTTATGGTTTGGGCGATGACCCACGTGTACCATACTTAATTATTTACTTGTTTTTGTTAATTATGGGTAGCGTACCACTTATACTCCGTTTTATTTGACACATATTCGTCTAGCCTTTAAAAATGAAAAATCAAGTGGCTCAAACACAATACATATCACAAAATTCAACAGAAAAATGGGTTAGGAAACAACTCCAAAAAATAGCTTTCCAAAGGCTATGTTAAACCAAACAAAGATAGAAGTACTTTTTCCTTCCTTTATCCAAAAACGGAAATATGAATTTCCTCACACTAAGCAAGTCACTATAGTCCGGACTCTGAGGAGACCATTTTATAGAGAGGTGGAGTTGAATTCTATGACAACCTTTAACTCTCTTTAGTATGGTGGTGGAAAAGTTAATGCATGGGGTAGTGTCAGATTCTCACCCAATCCTCCTCGTAAAGATGTTCTTCCATATATACTATTCTTAAAAGTTACTAGTATCCTTGTTCAATTGCATTACCCCACCCTTTTTATGTTCTTACATTAAACAATAAGATTAATTGCATTTAGAACTCTTAGTTTTTTTTTATTTTTTATAATAAAGATCTCTTACTTTTTTCAATTGTGTGACTTTCATCCAATAGGTTTATTTGGCTTTGTTCTATGTCTCCATTCTCCTTTTATTCTTATTTATTTTTTTATATATATTTAAGGTGTTGCGGTTGGTTCTCTTTCTACACCCCATTTACCTTAAAAAAAAAAAATCAAAATCATAATACTTGTATGTTTGTTTCATTCACCGCCATAGGTGATAAACCTTTAAATCATGTGAAATGTAGCACTGAAACTGAGGAAGGAATTTTAATAAACTTATATTTCGTGGTTTAAAATATGGGAAGAAAATGGAAGAGTTTGGAAGTTTTCCTCACTGATTTTAATTTTATTTCAACATGAAGTGTTAAAAATCCAAACCTTAAAAAAATTGAGAGAGAATTTGCAGAGAGAAAGATAAAAAAGAATCAAAATTCTATTTTAATTATGAGTTACCAATACCATCACAAGAGATTGAAAGATTTAAAAAAAGAAATTGTGAGCCGGAAAAAAGCTTGGGGCCAAAATCATAAAGGGATAAATGTGGGTCAAAATCGCTAGAAGCAACTAGATATCAAAATCGCACAATCGAAAAACTTATTGTTCAAAATTGCAAATAAACTAAGATCTTACTAATATATGATTGCTCACTCGTTACTTAGTAGAATTGAACCTCCACTCCATTAATATGATATGTTTTGGTCTATCTGATACATGGATATACTTTTGCATGCAATTACACATACTTATGATTTTATATTGCATTTCAAGGTATTTTTCCTAAAATTTTGAATTTTTAGACTCGTACTTATTATGATTATTATTCATACCGGCGTTTAAACGGACACTTTGTGTCTGTCTAACCACTCTTGTTATTGTGTTAATATAAATTATTAGCAGTAGTTTTTATGAAATTTTGATTAACATTATTTTGATTTTGATAAAATTATAGGTATAGATAATCAAAATTTATCTAAAATATATGTTTTTTTTTTTTTTATCAAAATCAATGTAGATAAATTTATCAAAATCAATATGCAATAACTTTATCTAAAATTAATTTGATTTTAGATAAATTTATTACTATTGTTCATATAAATGAAATTTTTATTGCGTTAATGCGTATAAATTACGACCAGTAGTTTATATGGATAAATCTGTAAAATAAAAAATTTATCATTTTCACATTTTAACAAACCATACTTATATTTTTCAAATCAATGAGAGTTGAACCTGAAACCTTGAGAAAAAATACACTCTCAGATCTCAAGTCGATACCACCGGATCAACTCATACAATATCTTTCTATGATACCAACAAAATATAATATCTTTCAAAAAAATATAACAAATATAATATACATCACTACTAGAAAAGCAAAATTACGGAGGAAAATTAGTGACGTAAAAAATAAAATTCCTCACAAATTCCTTGGTCACAAAATTTAGTGACGGAATTAGAGAGGGATTTTACTTTTTCCCTCTCTAAATTTCCCTCACTAATTTTTGTTTTTTTAGTAGTGCATTCTTATCTTTTTGAATAACACCAACAAAATAGCAATTTGCCTAAGAGTGCAATTGGAAGGAGGAAAATTCGACCTAAAACAATATTCTTTCTTTATATAAAGTATAGATTATACTACAAACAAATTGACACATATTTAAAGAGCTAAAATAAATGTTAAAACAATGTCTTATTAAATAAATTTGTTCATAACTATTTTGTCATATTATATATGTTTATGATGAATATTATTTTTCTGCAGTAGCACACACGGTTAAATTCTAAAAAATAACCATTTTTTTTTTTACTCAATGTTTTGAGACCTAACACCCTAGCTTGGATTGTTAGGCACTTGAGTCGGCTTTGATTATAAATAGACACGTGTTTATGTAGTACTCCTTTCGATGTCTCTTATCATAAGAAATTTTAGTAAAACTCATGAGAATTAAAAAACATTAGAGTAATAAATTTATTTTACACATTTATCTATATAATTATTAACATCAAAGAGAGAGTATGCTTTATGGGGTAAATGTCTCTGATTCTTGGTTGCACGAGGTGGCTTCGGTGATGCATTGTAAACATGGCAGGCTTCCTGTTTTATATTTGGGGCTGCCAATTGGTGGTGATCCGAGGAAGTTAGTTTTTTGGTACCTCTGGTTGAGCGCATTAAAAAATGATTATCTGGTTGGAAGAGTCGTAACCTTTCGATGGATGGTCGTTTGATTTTACTTAAATATGTCTTGTCCTCAATCCCGGTGTACTTTCTTTCCTTCTTCAAAGCCCCCTCAGGTATAATCTCTACCCTTAAATCTATTTTTACTGCATTTTTTTGGGGGGATGTGAGGATATTAGGAAAATAACTTGGATAAAATGGGAGACTGTTTGTTTGCAAAAGGAGGAGGGAGGTTTGGGGGTGCGGAGGTTGAGAGAGTTTAATCTTGCTCTCTTGGGTAAGTGGTGGTGGAGGATTTTGCAGGAGCGACAGAGTCTTTGGTATCGGGTGCTATGTGCCCATTACGAAGAGGAGGGGGCGGCTTAGATGCACTAGG
>Ga0228710_1001189_pt1 | contig 38113 bp, 28 predicted proteins | sample MedpolnodulmetaG_FD_177995 | JGI IMG/M metagenome (GOLD analysis project Ga0228710, IMG submission 177995) | Root nodule microbial communities from Medicago polymorpha collected in Santa Monica, California, United States - pink nodules | ecosystem: Host-associated > Plants > Roots > Nodule...
CCCCCCCCCTCTCCTGAATAGTGGGTACGATAGCATCTCTCACGGGTTCGTATGTGCCTTGCCAGAGAGATGGCATGAGGAGACCAGCAGCTTCCATGTACATGTTGGGAAGATGGCCATCATACTATATGATGTGGCGTGTCTCCTAGGCATCCCCATCACTAGGAGGCTCCTTTCTGATAGAGAGTTAACTCGTGACGAGGGGATAAAGATGATGCAGGTGGACCTAGGTTTTACAGCGGAGGCTGCTGCTAAGGAGGTGGGAAGACAAGGTGTTTCTTATGTCAGTTTGGTAAACTAAAGAGGTGCTACGAAGAGCTCTTCAATAGGTGTAATCAGTTGATTGAGCCTCAAACAGAGGAGAAATATTAGGAGCGGGGTCAAGTTAGGCTGGCTTGCATTAAGGCGTTTTTGTTGTTTTTGCTTGGCTAGACCATTTTTGCCAGCACGAACAGCAGAAACATTAATATGTTGTGGCTGCTTGCGCTGCAAGATATGGACGAGTTGGGCAACTAGGCATGGGGCACGATGGGACTTGCTTTCATATATGAGCAGCTATCTCTTACCTCCAACTCAACTGTGGCCTCATGTGGTGGTTACGTGACCTTGCTTGTGGTAATAATTGTTTTTCTTATTTTTTTACTTATTGGATCGTAAAGTATAGTTGTTTGTATAATACTTGTGTTAATATAAATTTGTTTCTTTGTATTTGCAGAGATGGGTTTTGGTTTTTGCGCACTTTGGGAACCTCCTTCCGAGGATTCATAATGATGAGTATGACCCTTCTATTGCCCCGCTTGTGAGCCAATGGAAACCTACCAGGGGCTTTACTGATCCTGGATACTACAGAGATGCCATTTATTCGTTGAACCATTCTCATGTCACCTTGAAGTTGTACGAGAGACGACGACACATCACGCCCTTTCAGGACATATGTTGGTACTCTGAATGGATCATGGCCGACAAAGACAAGAGGGTATGGCACTTGCCAGAGTAGGTTCTTAGGCAGTACGGTTATGTCCATACTATTCCCAGGCTTCCTACAAACATTGGGCCTCTTGCGGCAGGGGACGTGGTTGTGGCCTTCATGCAGTTTGCTCTACATGTCCTCAGCCAGCAAGAGAGGGGTGATCTGGTTCCGAATAAGGAGTCGTGGGCTCATTCGAGGAGGTACATGAGATGGTTCGATAGAGTATCAATCCTATTGTGAACCCCCATGCGGCCATTCCTTACTACACAACTCATGCCCATCCTCTTCCTGTCCCTCTCTACGAGGAGGTTATTGTTCAACAGTAGTGGGCCATACATCCTCCCGATCCATTCCAGGTCATCGACAACATGAGAGGCAGAGTGGAGCATGCAATGGAGATTCCCGAGGTGGTTTCAAATCCACTCTTTTACAGCATTTTGGAGGGTCTCCGGTGCGATTATACCGTGTTTGACCAGGTGTTAATTAATGTGTGAGTTAACTCACACAGGGTTTTACACTTGCGTTACTTAAATAACGTTGCGTGACTTAACTAACACAGACATTTACACATGCATTAGTTAACTAACATAGGGGTATTTTGGTCAGTTTGGTTAGGCGGGAGCAAAACTTGCTGGGAGAAGAGCAGAATTCTTAATTTATTAAAGGGTTCTGTGTTGACTCTTCAGCTTTCTCGTGCGGCCACTGTTTTTTCTATTTTACCCCATTGGGATTTTATAATGTGAAGTATATTTTGCGTTTTGTGGATTATATAATCCGAAATATATACTTTTCCCTAAATATGTATGAAAAGCGATCATGGATCCATGGGAAGCCATAATTGAGTCTGATACAGAGAAACTGTATGTTAATAATTGTCTTTTGTTCATAATTGCATGCAAAAACTTTCTAAATTTTTGGAGTAAGTGAAAACTGCTATTTTGGATAGAGGTTCCAAAACAGACTACCAAGCCCGTTTCGAGCTAGCCCTAACGGGCTTCAAGGTTTATAAGGTTGGGCCAAAAAGCCCTATTAAAACACGGGCTCTAAATATACTACCTGAGTCTGACCCTACACGGGCTACAGGCTAAATGGGCCTGACCTTATTTTTTTATTTTTTAAATACTATAAAATATCTCATTGAATTTTGCATTTCATGGCTAATATCATTGTTTTTACTACCTTTCAAAATAAAAAATTAATCATTGTTTCTACTAAAAAATATATTAATTCATGGCAAAGTAATACATTATTATATATCAATTTTCATTTTTTTTAGTCCTTTAAATAGTCCCTATAACATGAAAATATAGACTAAAAATGAATAGATTTTTTTTGCAGGGACTAAACATGAAAGCTTGTAATTTTGTAGGGACTAAAAACATATTTAACCCTATATATAAATAGTCAATAGTGGCACCATTATTAATATTACAAATAAATAAGTTGCTAGTAATTTTTATTTTTTTTAAATAAGTTGCTAGTAATATAAAAAAAATATATCTAATACAAATATTAAAACAAACTTTTGAATTACATTTTCTTATTTTCAATTAAAACTTATAATTTGTCAAGGGTAAAAACCAAGTAAATACATTGAACATTTAATAACAAAAAATAATTTTTTTAATAATTTCTTCTTGTGATATAACATAAATATATTCTTTATTCACTTTTGATTTTGATTGAAATTATAGGTATAGATATTTCTCTCTTTTATATTGTAATAAACTATACTATCTTTTTAAATGATACCAAAAATATAACATTCCTAAAACAATTTGTTTAAGGGTATAATTGGAAGTGAAAAAACCATGAATTTTCTTTATATATAGTATAAAATAGATATAGCATAATTAATTAATTGTATCAATTAAAGGTGTTGAAATTTCCTAGAGGTGTCACTTTATACGGTTCATATCTCACCTTTATTTTCACGCAAGTTCGAATCAATCCCAAGACAATTGTAAAATGATTATTAGTGTTGCCAGTATTAATATTATTTTTAAGTCTTGAACCTTCGCGCGTTCGCTTTCTCAGTAGCAAAAGCGTTTTTTCATGCCCAATTTTTTTTGAAGAAAAAATGTATTTAGATGAGTTTTACCAAAGGACAAATCGTTCCAGATAATCCGAGTTCGATTCTTATGTGGAACAATTATTGGACAAAGTATGCTTACCTCACGGCCGAACTTCGGATCACCAGGGTCTCTTTTCTTTGGTAATCAGAGCATTAACATATAAAAATGGCTCTAGATGTCTATATATATAATCATTAATATCACCTTTTTTTTCTTTGTGAATTCAATAAAGTCACTTTATTAGTATTTTTTTTCCCCATTAGTTTAGTGACTAGAAATTCACCTCATAAAGATAAATAAGAGAGATATCCAAAGTTAGATCATCGATACATGCATATTATAATATAATACCCTTACCAATTAAGCAAACCTTAGAGAGACTGAATAGTGTCATTTTCATTAATAATAATATATCTCTTCTTTAATTTTTGAAAAAAAAAAGTCTAGGTAAAGTGTATTCCTCTCACTAAATTAAATATTCTTACCTTGACCACAAATAATCCTTACGCGTATAGGTTTGATAGCAATATTACTTTATTTTTACCTCTTTATAGGTGCTAAGTTTCCACTGTTGCTGGCAGTAACTAAGCTTTGTCAAAGAATATATGGTGCATACAAATTCTCCATTTTCAACCAAGTTTTTTTTTCATTTGATCAAACTTTTAACTACTCTCTCCGTCCTAAATTATATAAAGTTTTGGTCATTTCACACGTATTAAGAAATATAATTAATTTTGTATGAAAAAGAGATATTATGAGTTGTTCAACAAAGTTCTCCTTGATATAAATGGTATAAGAAACATAAATTAAAGAATTAAATGAAAAGAGTAATAAATAGTTAATGATATAATAGAAAAAAATAACATTAATTTTATTGGTATTGTAAAATGACAAATAATTTAAAAGAACTTTTTACCTCAAACCGACGTATAATTTGGAACTGCGGAAGTATTTTCTTTAGGAGTCCAAATTACTTACTACTTGGACCAATTTATTGTGAGTTAATAGCATATTTGCTTTATCAAATTGTTTCTACACTCACTTTTTTCCTCTCTCTCAACATTTATTTTGTTCCTCACATTTTAGTTTTCTTTTTGCCTTTTTTTTGCCACATTTAATTACTAAAATTCAAAATTCAACAATGTTATATTTGCCTTAAAAAAAATGTTACATTATTTTATTCGATGTAATGTTTTTGAAAAAAATAAACGATATTCACTCATTAAAGTCACTAAAAATAAAAAAGACGAATCTGCGAACAAACACACAACATCCATCTTAATAGCATAAATCAGGAGAGTCCCTATGCTTAAAAATATGATTATATTCAAATCTGTAGAATATTCATGTCTCTGGATCTGCAATGTTGACGACGTCAAAATCATTGATTGGTTATGCACATACTCAAATCTAATCTTTCAACATAAATCAGATAAACACTGCACTAAGATAGAAAATAAAAAACACACCACAAAAAGACGGGAAATCAAAACAAACATATTCGTGCAGAGAGGACGAAATCACAAAAACCAACGAAATCGCTTATTTAACCGAAAGAAAGAAGATAAAACAATTTGGAGGGGTGATTTTGGGTCAGAATTGACCCTAAATCATTCCTCTTCGATAGATCAAGAAGAAGAAAAATGGTGACAACTATGGTTTGGAAAAACAATTATTTTAATTTTTTTTTTTTATCTTTGAACAACTTTTCAATTACACCGATGTAATTTTATATCATTGTTACACCACTCAATATTATTTTGTCTGAAACATATTTTTTTTAAGTTGACCATTTATAAATTGTAAGTTTATATCATATAGATCATGTGTGTAAACTTTTGCGTAAATCATAATCATTTGATTTGCTATTGAGACCTCTAAAGATTTATAGCGTTCAATACAAGCTTTTAAACTCTTAACCTGTGTAGTTCTCAATAAACTATTGAATAATGTTATGTTTACTTTAAAAATTACACATATAACCTATATGATATAAACTTATAATCCAACCATAAAAAGTTGAGATATATATAACAAATAAGAGTATATTAGTAGAAAACTATAGTTAATACTTATTTGATATTTTAAATAAGAAATAATGTGATATAAACAAATATTTTGTAAAAAAAGATTTTTAAAAAAAACAATATTTAAATGCATCAGAGATAAAGGGAGTTTTACATACCTTTCCTCTCATGATAATATACATTCATTCATTTTTTACACTTCTTTTGTTGTATTTTTTAAAGTATAATGAATAACGTAAACATTTATCCGTTTTTTATTAGTAGGAATCGAACTCAATTTCTCTCGGATCTTTCTGATTTCTTTTGTTTGTTTCTTACTTATTAGGCTCAGCAAGTGAGTGTCACGTGTTTTTGTTCATCTCAAGCCACATCAGTTACTTTCATATTGGCTATATATTTTCACTTCAATAGACCCCTTCTTCATTCAAGTGATCACACATCAATAGACCCTCTTCTACAAATTGCATCTCTTTTGTAATCTCTCTCTCTCTCTCAAAATACTATCGTTTACCCTTCTATGTTTATGACAATTTTTTCCGTGACCAAATCTTTTTCTTTATAAATTCTTGTATTTTTTTTATTGAATTTCTTGTATGCATTTTGATGTAATCAATCTAATGTCATCTCTTGTTTTTGAATTTTGTATCGAATATTTATAGGTTTGTAAAGTGAAGGCATGGCAAATTCAGGATTTTGGATGAAGGTCAAGTTTTTATTTAGTTGCATGTCCAAAAGCTCATCTCGTGGCAAGCACACACAAAATGGTATAATATTTTTTTTTTCTTTCTACTACTAGCTTGTTCGTCCAATCTTGTTTGAGTTTATGTGTCATTTTACTAATTTTATAAAAATTACCTTACACAAAATAAAACTCAAATTGATTTGCTTGATACATTTCACGAAATTGGATTATCTATTTGACTCCACCAGAATCTCAAGCATTAGATTAATCTAATGTCTAAGAATTGATTGGAGATTGAGATCTGGCAAAACAATATAAGCATGATTTGAACCTAGGGTTACAAATGACTTCAAAATTAGGGATTCAAGGGTTCCAGTTTACCTTTACTTTTCTTCTTCTTCACTTTTATTTTATATATTAAAATATTCCAAGAGTTGAAATTAAAATTGTAAATTAAGAGAGAAACAATTTTTTATTTTAAAAACATAATTTTATAAAAAGAATTAAAATATATAGTGATAGAATGCATTTTTGGATTGACTCTTGTGTGTCACTTTAATTGTAATGTAACTGAATTTATGGCACAAACTTTTTACTTTTTTTCTTTGACTGAACAATTTTTTTTTTCTTTCTCAATGAAACCGGACAAAATTCTTTAATTTCCAAATATTTTTAAAAGACTTTTGAATTAATCTCTTATTTAATAATATTAAAAAATTTGAGGAATGAGAAAAATATAATAAAATAAAATGTCTCTAATGGTCATTTAACAACCACGCTTAAGGAGATTTGAACTTTCTACCTTGAGGTTACAAAGTTTAATTTACGTGTTTACGTTATTATTAATACCCCCTTGATCTTTATCATAACAAAAGAAATTTTACTTTTTAAGTTCATTGAGTAATAGATGTATCTGGCCTATAATAAACTTAAAAATGATATCTTTTCTTATAATAAAGACCGAAAGAAGTATATATTTACTTCACTACATCTCCGCCATATCCCTATTTCTTTAAACCTTATCATAATTTTCAATTCCAAACAATATGATTCATCTCATCATTATAAATATTTTACTATTATTTGATTCTAACACCACCTTTTATTTTGAATACAATTGAAAATATGCTACCTTTTCTTGGTAAAAAATATAAAGTATTATATTACACTACATTGCAATCCAAGAACTTCTTAATTTATTCAACGGGATTAAATTAAGACCTATGAATGTATCAATAATTAACGTACATATATACATGTTATATATGGTGTTGAATGTAGTTGATATTTTTTATTGGATTGGGGGCATTCCTAATACTTATGTTTTGATATAATTCTTTTGTTTTTAAAAACTATTATGTTGCTTGTTAATTTTTCTATTAATATGTTTCTTATTAAGTTTGATCTAATATTTTTTCTTGTAAATTTATAGATGATAAGGCCGTTGCTGGTGCTCAAAATTCTTCAAATCCCATTGGTGTACATTATAATTCCAATCTTAACCAATTCACGTATCAAGAACTGAAGTCAGCAACAGGACATTTCACACCAGAATGTTTTCTTGGTGAAGGTGGTTTTGGTTCTGTGTATAAAGGTTGGATAGGTCAAAACGGGAGGATTTCTTCAAGACCTGGAATGGGGGTACCAGTTGCTGTAAAAACCCTAAACAAAGAAGGAAATCAAGGGCACAAAGAATGGCTGGTATGTATATTACTGGACTTAATTCATATACACATCACAATAAAGAATTTTTACACTATTATTCGATCATAATTGTCATATAATTATAAATGTTTGGCTTTTAGAATAACCACATCTAACGTCACACATATGATGAAAGTTTGATTCGCTTTACACCGACAATGCATGAAAATTGATGTCGCAGAATTATGTTAAACCTAATTCTGCTTTTTATGATAAAAAAAGTAGAATTAGCAATCGAAAAAAATATTAAATTTGCCTCTAATGTCATCGTTGGGTGCTATAGATCTATTAATACTATTATTTCATTTATGATTTGAGTGAAAAACTTTATCTTTATAACGTGTCATATATGTTGCAGGCTGAAATTAACCATCTTGGTGCTCTTCAGCATCCAAATCTGGTTAGACTTATTGGTTACTGCATTGAAGATGAAAATAGGCTGCTTGTTTATGAGTTTATGCCAAAAGGAAGCCTTGAAAATCATCTATTTAAGAGTAAGTTTACAATTTGAACTTGATATAGTATTTTGTTAATTGTTTAAGTGCATGGTTATATGTATGGGAAAAATATTTGATAGATTTGAACAATCATATAAATATGTGATAGATATTTCGAAATATACAATAAGATACCAAGTTAACCTAATGATATCTATTAATAGATAGGTTTTAATGTAACTTGAGGTATGAATTATAAACTTCTCTTTTACTTGATCTTTGTTTGATTGCCATTTCTAGTGCCCTAACTAAATGAATATAATGAGAACTACTTTACCTAATTTCACCATGATAATCTATTAGAACTATATACAAGAAAATTAAAGTGGTATGTTGTATTTTTGCAGGACGATCTGCACCCCTTACTTGGGCTATAAGATTGAAAATTATGCTTGGTGCTGCAAAAGGTCTTGCATTTCTGCATGAGGAAGCTGAGAAGCCAATCATATATAGAGATTTCAAAACTTCTAATATCCTATTGGATTCGGTAAGTGAAATTAATATATCATTTTCCATCAAAACCCTAATTTTATGTTTCCTTCCATCTTAATTTATTTTCTATTTCAGAATTATAATGCAAAACTTTCTGACTTTGGACTTGCTAAGGATGGTCCAATGGGAGACAACACACATGTGTCAACACAGGTGATAGGAACTCAAGGGTATGCAGATCCTGAGTATGTCATGACAGGTTAGAACATTCAAATAATAATTATCTATCATATGACATGTAATTTATTTTTTTTGCATAAATTATTTTCATATAAGTATTAAACTATTTTCACGCGTACCCTTAGTTGTGATGTTTATGATAAAAGTTTATTCTCTATTAATTGAGATCTTATGCAAGATGAAACTATCTAATATAACATTGTTAAATTTTCTTATAGGCCACCTTAGTTCCAAGAGTGATGTCTACAGCTTTGGTGTGGTTCTCCTGGAGATGTTAACCGGAAGGAAAGCAATCGATAGGAAAAGGCCGGAGAATGAACAAACCTTGATTCAATGGGTAAAACCCTTCTTAAAAAAACCTGGAGGAGGGTTCTGTGAAGTGATGGATCCAAGATTTCAAGAACAATATTCAAAAAGAGGAGCATACAAAGCAATGAAAATAGTTGCACATTGCGTTTACCGTGATAAAAAAGCAAGGCCTTTGATGAGTGAAGTTGTAAAGGAGCTCAAAACTATCATTGATTACAACAATGATATTCCTTCTTCACCAATGCCATCGCCACTATCGTTTAAGGTCTTGCATGATGGCGCTTCCTCTTCTAATTCAACTAGACATGGTGGTGGCGGCAACGGTGCTTATAAATATGGTCCTACAATTGGTTCATCATCTTCAGCTTCAACTCCAGCTCGATTTCAGGGTTCGCCATTGAACTTTACTCCTCCTTTACTTTCACCGATTCCTCCTCGTGGTGGAAATCCATGAGATGTGGTAAGTGATTCATCTCAATCTATCTTAAACAATTGAGATTTGTATATATATAGTTTAAGGGTGGCTTTTTAAGCCAAAACTTCTATTATCTTTCATGGTTTGTTGATCAAAAATGTATAGGCTTTTGTAGGCCTTTGTCATCCTTTGTGTAAATTATGAATCATGAGACAATTTTTAGGTTGATGGAGCTTTGATTGCTTCATATTGGTCTATTTGAATTTAAGACTCAATGTTATGAATTGCTTCAAATTCTCAATTGGTTTTCTTGTTATATCTTTTAATTCTTGTTATTGAGTGCATAAAATACTTATCTTCAAAACCGAAATGATTGTTTGATTTGAGAAAGTATGAATCTTTTTATTTTTATCTTTATTTTATGAAAATACCGCATTGTTTTTATTATTTTTCAAAATTTGTATAGAAAACAATGAAAAGTTCTGCAACATGTTTGATTTCCAAACTTGAAGGCTCGTTTGCATAAACACTTTCCTCTAGCATTTGAGCTAAGAGAGGGAAATTGGAGGCTTGCATATAATACTTGTGTTTGGTTGGCTTCAATGATGATTAGAAGAAAAAAAAATTATGTGAATGATTGCTGGAGTGTTAAAAAAAGAGTAGCCTATTAGGCGAGACCAAATGTCTAGGCATGGGTAAATTATTTGTGATAAAATTATATAATTTTTTAGTATAATATTACTTTCAAAATTTAATTGATATATTGTTATTATGATTTTTTTTCATAGATAAGTTAAGAATATTGTTACCTATTTTAATTAGTACATTGCATCTTTATTCTTTGACCAATCAAATTAGAATAGGATGTTAGAAATTGAAATTTCAAGTAAGCAGTTATTCAAATTGGTTTAAGAATTAAGAATTTCATTGAACAAAATTACTTCATCAAACAATATGCACGACTCCCTCAAAAACAAAAAACATATGCACGACTATATGGAATTTAAAAATTTAATGGAAAAATAGATATCAAATAGACATTTGCATTTAATTTCATAAATTTTGGTTTTTTTTCCTCTTAAAATTTAGAACAAATCAAATGAGTTTTTTTTTATAAATAATTTGGGATGGAGGGAGTACATTGATTTCAAATCAACTATGGTAAAAACATATAATAATTAGTGTCCATCGATAAAACTAATCTTCTCTCTTATACTCCCTCCGTCCCTATATGTAAGCACTCATTTGACTTTATTTTTGTCCCTAAATATAAACTCCTTTTCAAATTACTAGATGCATTTATTTATATTGAAATACAACTAACTTATATTGAAATATGAAATTCCTTTTCATCTAACTTATAATGAAACTCCTTTTCATCTTACTCTCTTATTTTTTTTCTAAACATACCCCTAATTAATACAACTAACTTATATTGAAATATGAAAAGTCAAATTTAATACACATATAAACAAAGTACAATTTGGTAATATTAACCCATAAAATAACCAATAACCAATAATGCACTTTGATTTTATACGCATTTAATGCAAATTGTACGCATTCAATTTAATTGCTCTCTCTTTCATTTTCTCAATAATCAATAACCAATGAAAATTGTTTTTATATCTTCTTATAAAACTTACTACTTTAAGGATAACACAAGAAAATATATTGCAAACTACTATGTTTTAGTTTTCTTAATAAATGTGATTTTTTTTTTGCTTATAATATGGAACGGAGGAAGTACATATTTTTTTTGACAATTTGCATTAATTGTGTGCACTCATTCTGATAGACTCAACATATTGTCCCTGCATTGCATTGGTAAATTAAAAAGTTCATTTAAGAGAGCAATTTAGTAAATTCGCGCAAACAATTAATACATAACATTGAAAAATATTATATTTTAATGTATTTTTTGTGCTCCATCCGTTTTAAAATGAGTGTCATTTTAGAGAAAAAAAATATTTTAAAATGAATGTTATTTTAAGTTTCTAATGCAATACTAACTTTTTCTTTTTAATTGTACCTTTCAATAAATACTATATAAACTACTTCCAAAATATTATTTTTTCTTTAATAAAAAACAAATCAACAGCTGATTATGATAATTTACGATGTAAATACATTATTGAATGCATATACTATCAAGGTTACCTTAAAGACTACATATTTTTTTGACGATTTGCATTAATTGTGTGCAGTGCACTCATTCCCATAGACTCGACATATTATCACCACATCTGCATTGGTAAATACTCCCTCCGGTCTCAAATGTAAGAAACTTTTCACTTTTTAGATTCATTCAATAAATAATGTATGTGGTCCTTATTATATACCACATACATCATTTATTGAATGAACTTAAAAAATGAAAAGTTTCTTACATTTGAGACCGGAGGGAGTATAAAAAAAGTGCATTTATAAGAGAAGTTTATTAAATCCACGCAAACAATTAATGCATAACATTGAAAAAATATTATATTTTAATGCATTTTTGGTACTCCCTTGAGTGTCGTTTTAGATAAAAAAAATTGTTTTAAAATGAATGTAATTTTAATACTATATACACTCCTTCCAAAGTATAATTTTTTCTTTAATGAAAAACAAACCAATAGTTGATTAGGATAATTTGGTAAAATAACATTTCTCTTTCTTTTAATTAATGCATTTCTTAATATGTGTGTAAAAACTTTAAACGATATTCATTTTGAAACAGATGGAGTAATATACACATGCTTTTAAGGTCATTACATTGGTCAAAGATAAATATATTTAAGAGATAATTCTTTGGAATTAACGCACACAATTAATGCATAGAATTGAAAAAAATATGACAATGTATTTAGGAGATGTTTTTTGACTTATGAGTCTCACTCTTTAAATGAGACTATCCGAGGCAGAATCCTATTGGTTTGCCACCGTTCGAACCAATGTCCTCAACCACTTTTACTTTACAAAACTACACTCATCTTTTCTAGTCAAATATAGATTTCATAGGCACACTCACAAAGTCTTAATTATGCCTTTTAGTTATTTAAAAATAATCAAAAAAATTAATTCTACATTTACCTTTTTGTTGACTATGATAACTTATGTAACTTCGTGTTGTCGGTGATTTTTTCACACTAACGACACTAAATTTGGATACCATATCCATTTGTTTTTCATCTAATTTTCGTCAGAAGATAATTGTTATGAGAATCGATGGAGTCAATGTAAATCTATCAAAAAAAAACTCATATGGGCTGATCCGTCAAACTCTAAAATGCCGGGGTGCTCACCTGTTTTATATATTTAGTGTGTCCTTGACTTACCTTTGTCTAACATTATAATTATTTGTTGTGAACTAAGAAGCATTGACACTTCTGGTCGAATGTGTATCTAATATGTGACACATGCCAATGTTTGATACTGACACATGTGAGTACATTGAATTTTGTCATTGTTTCGATTGTGATCCGTGTCAGTATAGTGGCAGGTATCGATGTATGTGTCAATGCATCATAAGTTGTGAACTCAACAAGATTTAAAATTCTCGCCTAAAACTAGCACAAACACAACAAATATTACATATTGTGTCCAAACATACTAATAGTACTGTAGGTAGTATAAGGCATTATTACAAAATTGATGAAGCATACATGTCAAATTATAAATGTAGCAATGCTTATTTTACTTGCATGAACACAAATGTGTCTGAACTGAAAGAACAATTAGAATTGTGAAAAAGCATGTGGAACTTTCGTGGAAAACTTCAACAACATAACATGCTTATAAGGCTTTTCTTTTGTAACAATAGTTGAAGGAAAATTAGGATGATTAACAGAATCAGGAAAAGCTTGACTCTCCAAACAAAGTGCAGAACGTGGTTGATAAACAAACCCTCCTTTTCCCTTATCATTCTTCACAAAATTTGCACTATAAAATTGCAATCCAGGAGCATTAGTACTAAGCTTCATAACCCTCCCTGATTTCTTATCCATCACTATAGCTGCAACCTTTAATCCTTCTTTGTTCTCTAATTTTCCTTTATTAAGAACATAGTTAATGTCATAACCATTTGTTTTTGGTAATTGATTAATTCTTGTACCAACAATTTGTGGTTTTAGGAAATCATATGGTGTTCCTTTGACTGATGAAAAATTTCCAGTTGGAATAAGGTTAGTGTCAATAGGTGTGAATTTTGATCCAAAAATTTGGACAACTTCATCTAAAATGTTGCCATTGTTGTGGTTTCCTAGGTTCCAATAAGCATGGTTAACTAAATTTACTGGTGTAGGTTTGTTTAGGGCTTTTGCTTGCATAATTATGGTTAGGGAATTTTTTCCTAGAATGTAGCTCACTGTTACTTTGAGGTCACCAGGAAATCCTGTAATGCAAATAAATACTATAGGTTATAATTCAAATCACAAGCATGCATTTTTTTTTAAGAACGAGCATGCATATTTATTCTTCATTGGAAAGTATGAAATATTAAAAATATTAGTTAGTTTTGATGTCTGTATATAAGAGGTAATCAACTCATATAAGGGTACTTTTCATCATTGTGAACAAGTTTCTATTGATCAATATAACTAATATACAGTGATGAAAATGTACCCATATGTTAAGTGATCACATCTTATATATAGGCATCAAATCCTAACAAATTACTCATTAAGTGCCAACTACTATCTCTAATATGAAATGAAAAAATATATTGAAAAAGAGTTAATGGAGTATTCCAACGTGTGCAGTACGCCACTAAATGTTTGAATTGGCTTTTAGATTGACCGAGTCACGATCAACCACCATAACTTTTGGAAGAGTTATGCTTTGGATCTTCAAAAAAATTAGTGTCACCGTGACTTTGTTCACTGTCAATTCCAACATATTTATAAAGAGGTACCGCTCATTGTAAGAGTTTAACCTTGTAACCTAAAAGGATTGAGTTTAAATTCAATTTGGAGATACAAAATAATATGATGCACAAGCTTACAAAGAGGAGAAAACAAATATTATACACAAACCCCCTAAAAAAAATATGATACACAAGCTTACGTGATACACAAGCATACTTATTACATCAATATTTTATAGATTGGACTGACCCAACTGATTCAACTGGTTGAACCATAAACCGACCACTTCGTCAATTGGTTTGATTCCAATTATACCGTAGTATGGTTGAACCAAATTTAACTAAGTTGAATCTAATTAGAGACTAATTTCAATTTTATATCTCTAATTTTCTATTAATTCTTTTGTTTCTAATAGACATTGAAATATTAATGAACACACAATGATTAATGGTTACCTTCTTCACCATCAAAACTGTGGTAACTGAATTTGATTAGGGGTTGGTCACCTTCATTTACATACCTTTCCACTTTCCAAAGAACATCACTGAATCCTCTGGTTCCACCTAAGGGGGGAAAAATTGAGATAATGTTTCTATATATGATGAGTTCCGGTAAAACAAAATAATACTATGAACCAATATTTTAAATTATTTGTTATGGTTGTATATTGAATCATTGTAATTAATATTGTGGGTTAACGCTGAGTAATTGAAGTTGACATAATTCTAATTATAATTTTATGTTATAGTAAAAATTGATATGATACTCTCTCTATATTTCAAAATACCACTACATCATTTATCCTTTATAACAACAATTGAAAAATGTTGCCAGAACTATGGAAAAACATTGCCTAAACGTATAGGGACGTTTTCCAAGCGTCTTCTATGCGAGCGTCGCCTATTGTTTAAGGGGATGTTTTTTCACGATCTTTGGACACACTTTTTCGAAATGTCGCCTAAACCATATTGTAACGCTCCAAAATCGTCGCCAAAAGTATTTTAGGAGACGTTTATCAGGGGTTGCAAAAATATATTTGGCAACAGTCATAAATCGTTACCTTGGAGACTTCTACGGGACAATTTTTACACGTCCCCTAAAAAAATGTTGCCAGAGACAACAAATGGTGTAGTGTACATTCGCAGTCTTACAATGTGTATTATTTACATAATTTACTTTGACCATATTTTTTAACTAATATATAAATAGAAATGTTACCTTGTAAGATGTAGTTCGATTTATCTCAACGAATATTTTCAAAATATAAAATTTTTATAATTTTTTTATCATAGTTAATTAAAGATAGTGTGTTTCTATCAGGTGCAAATAAATTTGCACATGTTAGAAGTTTTAAATAGTAATTTTCCATTGCAATTTGCACATTTTGTATTAAATATATAATTTTTTAATAAATAATTATTGGTTTTCAATAAAAAAAATTGTTACTTTTAATTGTTTTAACATGTGCAATATTGCACATGTTAGACAAACCTAAATATTGAGGATCAAAGTTGTGTACTGACATAAATGAAATGATTGACTACGACATGTATTTAAAAATGGAGGGAGTAAATAAAACTTGCGTACCATGAAGAGTGTTGTTTCCTTCATTAGCAGTTAATTTGTAATGGGTTCCATTTAGAGTAAACCGAGCTCCTCCAATTCTGTTAGCAACCCTACCAACGGTTGCTCCAAAGTATGATGTATCATTCTGCAAATTTTTAGCATTGCAAGTATAATTATTTCTTTATTTAAAAAAGTATAATTATGTTCACCAAAAAAAATATTATTACTACTTTTGTTACATTAATTTGAAAAACCAGTTGCCAAACAATTGTTCAAGGTACCTATAAAATATTTGTGGAACCCAATTTGTCATCTCAAGTTGATCCAGTGAGGAAAAAATAATTAATTTGATCTAAAAACTTATACAGTTTACCTGGTTTTCAAACAAGTAAAACTAAAGGACAAACAAAAAAATAAACGTGCAGACCAAAGCAAAACTAAAAAAATTCGATACATGATACCTACCCAATTTTTTTTTTTTTTGGCTTTCGCACCAGTTTCCGACCCACCAAAGGTGAGCGACTAATTCGGCTCGTGCGTAGAGGTATGGGCTGACCAAGCGTTACCCAAAAAAATATTAGATGTATAAGAATAGCATACACAAGTGGTGACCATGACTATATATATTCTCACAGTTCACACCAAAGGAGAAGGTAAGAAAAAGTATTAAGAGTCTTACATTATTATTGTTTTTTGACTGATTGAGAAACATCTCTTATTTGTTAATAGCGAAAATTACATACATCACACTTTAAGAATATGATTTGTAACAGAGTAACTATGTCAGAATCACGGCAATCCACCGTAATTTTGTGAAAGCTATAAAATGTTGTTTTTGAAGAATCACGATGAGTCATCATGATTCTAGCATACCCGTAGTAATACTAAACCTACACTAAGTGAAGATGAGTGAAGAATTATCGGTTCGAACCCGCAACTCAACACTTGAATAACCCTACAGCTATCGGTTGTACTTACAGGACGAGATATCTCTTATTATGTAAGCTGGTTTTGTTGGCCAGGTTTGAATAGAGTCAAGATAAAAATCTAAAATAAAAGACAATTTTGGTACTTAAAGTCTAAAATCCAAATGTTGCACACACAAAACTTTGCCGTCTAAAATAAAATATGTGTGCAAGTTTTATCCTTTTCTCTAACTAAATGTCAAGAAAATAAAACAGAACTCAAAATTCAAAATATAGACATATTCAAGGCAATGTTTTAGAACAATACTTACAGTATATGCCTTTGGAGTATCATATCCAAGAACAATATCACCTAACTTTCCTGAGACATGTTAAACCATATAGTTAATTAAATATTTAGTACAAAATGTATTAAATAAAATATAAAAACAAATAAATTAATGTTTTAAAAACCGAATCGAACATTAAATCGAATCGCATAAATATTCACATAAATTAAGGAACAATTAATGGAAATTAGTTTTTAACACAATAATGAATCAATAATGCATAAATATGTAATTACCATTCTTGTCAGGTAGGACTAATGATACAAGGGTAGCACCCCAGTTAGTGACCTTCAAAGTAAGATCACCTTTCTTGAGCTCAAACAACTTAATATCGTGATTCTTATCCTTCTTATTGATTGAGCCATTGACAAATCCAGAAGCAGCTAAGAAGAGAAGACATAGTAGCACAAATATCTTGGTCATTTTCCTACAAATTAATATAAGGACTTATGAGAATCATGCAAAGATATTAAAAGTGGTGCTTAGTGGATTTTATATATAGAAGGATGTAGGAAGAGAAGTTTCAACTTTTAGGGAAAAAGAAAGGAAAGTCAATGTGGCTGCTTATGGTTTCTATATTGATCACCGGGGGATGTGGATCTCTTACTGATTAGTCCTAATATATAGTGTCAAGTTGGGCTAATTAAGTTCTTAGTTGTGACCTTCATGTTCTCCTAGGTCAATTAATGAATTTGATACTCATATCCAAGAATAAATACAAAATATAGCAACTTTTATTTACAGCTATTTTTATCCAATGTTACATTGGTCTACGATGGAATAATATTTAAAAATCATTTGAAACTCTATGATGTGCAAGTATAAACTCGTGTGATCCTCCTCGTCTTTATGATTAAAAGGGTGACTTGATCGGTGTCTGTTTAACAAATATTATAATTGATTAACCACATGAAAAAACTACAGCACACTTTAACTTATGATTTGTCTTATTGTTTATAAGCATCAATGATTGAGTATGATAGATCAATACTTGAAAACCATTTAAAATTATAACGATAACTAACATGGATCTTTAGAAGTAGAAGTTTACGGTCTTTTTTATTATAAGATCTAAGAGAGTATCCACATCTAGGGGTGTTAACAGTGCGGTTTGGTTCGGTTCTAAGGCTGAAAGTCATCCGAACTGCAAGATAAATAAGTATGTAGTTTGGTTTGGTTGGCTTTTAAAATAAAATCCGAACCACACCAAACCAATGCGGTTTTGATTGGATCGGGTTGGTGCGGTTTTTTTAGACAATAATTTTTTTTGTTGTTTCCAACATGAAAATCAAATTAAAAAGGTAAAACACAACATATTTTCAGTAATGTTTTAAATTTCATCAAACATTACAATTTTATTTTCATCAGACAATGTTCCCATCTACGTAGACCAAACTTAAACGCGCACAAAAACTAATCATATTTTGTAAGAAATACAAAAGACTAAAAAATTTATCACTGTCTAAGAGTTCAAGTAGTACACAAATACATTTTTGAAAGAAAAAGCAAAGAAGAAATTTAATAAGAGAAAAAATATGTCATTTTATTAAAGTTTCCATTGAGTTTTCATGAGTATTGGTCCAAGTGATATTTATTTAATTAGTGTTTTTCTTATATTGCGGTTTGGTTTGGTTCGGTTGGTAAAATCAAAAGCGCAAACCAAACCAAACCATGCGACTGAGTAAAAAATTGATCTAAATACATCCGAACCAAAAGCGATTTTTTTGCGGTTTCGGTTTGGATCGGTTTGGTTTGTGATTTTTCTATTGGTTTGGCTCGGTTTCGAACACTCCTATCCCCATCGATCTCATCTTTTGGCTTAAAATCGATAAGTCATCAATCACACATGCACAAAGTTCACAACTTGAATGTAAAGATGGTTTTATTGTAATGCGAATATATAAGTAACGTTTGGATTCTCATTTAATTACTCTTGTTTGGATTCTACAATCAGAAATAAAATAAAAAAACACACTTCATATTATAGTATTTGAACCATGCTAATATATAAGTAATGTTAGATCTTATTCGCTCAAACATTCATTGGTTTATAATGTCCGAGGCAAGTTTAGTTATGATGAATTTTGACTTATCTCAAAATTTTCTTCAATATATTGATGTGGTTTTGCATTTTGATTTCTTTTAGTTACGAAGGCATGAAAGCCTCATCTAGGAAAGAGTGTACAACAAAGGACGCCAAAGCCTAAGCTTGAGGCCGCATATGAGCCCCCAACAAAAGGAGGTTGAGATATAAGTGGAGGCGCGACACAGCCTTAAGATTCGTATCCTCGTCGAAATTTTCTCTTTGATTTGCATATCATGTTTTTTATCTCTATTTTCCTTTTTCATATTCGATTTGTTACTAGTTGAATGGAAATTTTGTTTAAGGGCCTTATTTAGTAATTATAAAACAAAAGTACAAAATGATAAAACAAAAACAAATTAGAGTAGCAAAGTGGTGTAGCCTTTTTGGAGCATTACTCTAAAGGATTCTTACATTTCTAGCATCATTCCAAATTCTCTTTACCATTTACTTTTCCTTTTCTCCAATTTTAGCTCACACTGCTAGGATTTTCACAAGGATTTTTTTTTTGGGTGTATTTTTCACATGCGATTTTGTCACAAGCAGCTCCTTACAAAACATTTTATGATCCTCCCATTTTTTTCTTTCTCATTGTTTTTTTCCTTTTACCATTTTGAGCTTTCAATAGAGGCTCTGCTCTTAATCTCTGACTATTTGTAACCACCTCTCCACCCTTTCAAATTGGCATCTTACTAATGTCTTGACCTAATTATTTCTTGTATAAATAGTAACCAGGGCAATGGGAGTAAAAAAGGAGGAGAGTCCGAAAGAAGAGAGAGGAAATAAGAGGAGAGAAAATATAGAGAGTAGAGAAACCAAACACATTGCCACATATATCTTCACCATCCTCTACACATCACCATAAACCCCCCACATTTTATAAAACTCCTATAACTAATCTACAAAATCTCCTCCTTCTTCAAATAGTAAATCAAACCCTATCAAGTGTATGATTTGTATCGAGGTGTATCAGTGTGATTCTGACAAATCCATCGTGATACAAAATATATATGCTTTATCTTTTCAAATTCATCTCAACAAAATACCCAATAATAAAACATAAGAAAAAGCATAATAAAAAAAAATGAAGATGAAAAAAAGAACAGAACTGCCACCCTAATTGCCACCAGTGTTCCTCTCTCTCCCCCTCACCCTTCTCTTTCCTTTTTATATTTTTACTGTTAAGCTAAAAAATTCTAGTTTTTTTCCTTCTTCTTTTTTTTTTGGAGCAAATTCTAGATTTTTTCTGTTACAAACGATTGTTGGTTTTTTCTTTGTTTTCTTTTACATCTTAATATATTTGTTTGCCATAAGTATTAAGTATGTATAAAGTCTGGACTGTTCCAATTTCTTTCATTGGAGCCATGAACCCACTTTCTTTCATATTATTAGTATTTTTTTGTTGGTGGTGTTCAGGGTTGAACCCTGAACCTTGCATATTTTATGCATTGTCATTATCAACTGAGTTAAACTCACAGGATTTATTAGGATTATTCTTCAGCTAGCGTACGATATATCTAAAACATTATTACATCATTACTATTTTTTTTATTAAAATTAAACCTTTTAATTGCTTTATTTATGACAAGAAATTTAATCATTTTTAAAAATGAATTATCTAATGTGTCATCTTTTTAATCTGAGTTTTAGGATACAAGTTGTGTGACAGTTTACTAGTTCTAAAATTCATTTTTAACAGTAAATGATAAGTGTTTCGAAAAGTTTAATTTTATGTGGCATCCCTTTAATTCATGAGTTTTAGGATGCATATTGTGACATTTTCATAATTTAGAACTCATTGCTTAGAAAGGAAAAAATAAATCAAGTTGAGAATGTTTTAAAAAAACTAATTGGATGTGATATCCTTTTAATCATTGAGTTTTCAGGATAAAAGTTGAGACAACATGATTGTTCTAAAACTTGTTTTTAAACAAATGAAATTAATTGAATTAATAAATTATTCTAAGAGGATTTATTTTTTAATTGATAGATCAATGGATAAAGGTGGTCACTTTCAGATTAGTAAATCTAGCACAATGAAACTGAACCTGTCTGGTATATGCAAGTAGGCAATTGCTACTGCCATCCTCTACAAGGCCATATGTTACTTGCCCAAAATGAAAAGGCCATCAAGATGACCAAAATCCAGCTCTTAACATTTCAAAAAAGAAAGGAAATCATAAGTGTTACTCATTGCATTTTGTTTCAAGCTCTCTCATCGTTTGGGCCGTTTTATTAGTCTTATTGAACTCCATACTTGCCACCATCGTTAAACCTTTAACCGTAGTCACTTTTCCAGAAATTGTCATCCATAACCTTTAAAGTTCAAATAAAACTCATAACAACAATGGCAAACACGATTTTATACCTTCCTTTCCTTTTCGTAACATAAAGCCAAATTCCAATACATTTGAACATAAAATCAAGCTACATTTACCTGTGTTTCTAAGATCGCAAAAAAGGTAGGCTTGATCTACGCATGCTTCTCAACTCATTGAAAAGGTTTGTGTTTTTCTACTTGTGTTTCTCTAATCATTTTGTTCTTATTTTAGGTTTATATTTTTGTTTTTACCGCTAGCATATGCCTTCGTATTGAAGACATGTGATCGTGGAGAAAGCAAAAGCCAAAAACCTAAAATAAACATAAAATGATTAGAGAAACACAAGAAGAGACGTAAACCTATCAGTGAGATGCACAAGAAAATTAAAGAAAACAAACTTTTCGAGTGATCTGAGAAACACAAGTAGGCGGGGTTTGATTTTTGTTCCAATCAATTGGGATTTATGTTTATATTACGAAAATGAAGGTGGAAAATCACGTTTGACACTGTTATTGTGAGTTTTGTTTGAACTTTGAAGGTTAGCTAGGTATGGAGGTTACTAGAAAAATGGAACTAGGGTCAAGGGTTTGGCGGTGGTGGTGAGTATAGATTTCATTAAGACTCTGAGAAAGAGTTAGACAAAGATTTAAACAGAAAATAAATGTGTGGCACCTATGATTTTCATCTATTTTTTACAAAAGTTAAGAATTAAATATGGATCATCTTGTGGGACATTTCCTTTTGGAAAAATAATGTACGGTCTGGTAGGAAAATAAAAAAGGATAGACCGAGCTGTCTGACTCGCTTGGCCTATTCAAAAGCAGTCGGGTTACTGGGATCAATTTGTGTGGACGGGTGGACAAAAATGGATTTGGTTGGATATATGTGGTTGGTTTCGGATGGGCCAATCTAACCGAACGAAACTGACATGTCTGTATGATTTTTGCTCTTCTCCCTGCAAGTTTTGCTCTCACCCAGCCAAACTGACCAAAATACCCCTGCATTAGTTAACTAACGCACGTGTAAAGTTATGCGTTAGTTAACTAACGCGGCGTGGCTTAAGTCACGCAAGTGTAAAACACTGTGTGAGTTAACTTGCGCAACCATTAACACATGCGTGAGTTAAATCACGCCCAGTCTGTGCAGCAAGCCAGAACAGGCATAACCTCTATTTTCCCTAAATTTTTCATTCCTTCATTCATTCAGTTAATTGCATACATTTTTCATCATTCATTTAAACATTCATTCAATCAAGCATTAACTCATTATTAAATTACGAAAAATAATAGAATAAAACAACGGAATAAAATAACGAAAAATGTCATAAAAACGCCAAAAAGCGCAAATGTAATAGGATTGCAACCAAATCCAACAAAATGTCATAAAACAAACTACACAAAAGTCATAATACTCCATCCCGTAAACTCCTACTCCTCCGCGGAGCCGGCATCTGCTCCAGCATGCTCCACTCAGACTGTATGCCATGCATCAAGCGAATAACCTCCTCTGGATTATGAAACACAACAGGATGCCCCATTGCACCGTCCACTCTGGCTCTGATGTTGATGATGATCTGGTATGTGTCGGGAAGATGTATGGCCGACTGCTGCTCAACAAGAACCTCCTCGTAGAGGGAAATGACGAGGATGGGCATCAGTTGTGTAGTCAGGAATGGCTGCAAGGGGTTCACAATAGGATGTGATACTCTAATGAACCATCGGGTACCCCCTAGAATGAGCCCACTGCTCGTTATTCGGAACCGGATGACCCCTCTACTGCTGGCTGAGGACATCTAGAGCAAACTCCATGAAGGCCATAGCCACGTCATCTGCCGCAAGAGGCCCAATGTCTGTAGGAGCTCTTGGAATAGTCTGGACATACTCATACTGCCTAAGAACCCACTCTGGCAAGTGACAGACCGTCATGTCTTTGCCGGCCATGATCCATCGGAAGTACCAACATATGTCCTGAAAGGGCGTAATGTGTCGTCGTCTCTCGTACGGCCTCCATATGACATGAGAATGGTCCAAGGAATCAATGGCATCTCTGTAGTTTCCAAGATCAGTAAAGCCCCTGGGAGGTTTCTATTGACTCACAAGCGGGGCAATAGCAGGGTTGTACTCATCATTACAAATCCTCAAAATGAGGTTCCTGAAGTGCATAAAAACCCATCCCTACAAACAAAAAGAAACAAATTTATATCAGCACAAATATTATACAAACAACTATACATTTACGATCCAATAAGTAAAAAAGAAGGAAAACAATTATTACCACAAGCAAGCTCATGTAACCACCACACGAGGCCACAGATGAGTCGGAGGTAAGAGATAGTTGCTCATATAGGAAAGCAAGTTCCATCGCGCCCCATGCACAATTGCCCAACTCGTCCATATCTTGCAGCGCAAGCAGCCACAACAGATTAATGGTTCTTCTATTCTTGCCGGCAAAAAGGGTCCAGCCAAGCAAAAGTAACAGAAACGCCTTAATGCAGGTCAGCCTAACTTTACCCATCTCCTCGTACTCCTCCTCTGTGTCAGGCTCAAGCAACTGATTACACCTATTAAAGAGCTCCTCGTACCGCCTCTTCAATTTACCAAAACTGACATGAGCAGCACCTTGTTTCCCCACCTCCTTAGCAGCAACATCCGTTGTAAAAAAGTAAGTCCACCTGCATCATCTCTATCCCCTCGTCACGAGTTAACTCTCTATAATCATGAAAGAGCCTCCCAGTGTGGGGATGCCTAGGAGACACGCCACATCATCTAGTGTGATGGTCATCTCCCCAACAGGTAGATGGAAGCTGCTAGTCTCCTCAATATATAAATATATAAATGTTAGCTGGTAAGATGTAATTCGATTTGTCTCAATGAATATTTTCAAAATGTCAAATTTTTATAATTTTTTTAACATAGTTAATTAAGGATATTGAGTATCAAACTTGTGTATTGACATGAATTAAATGATTGACTGCAAGATGTATTTAGAAACAACATGTATTTAGAAACAGAGTAAATAAAACTTGCGTACCATGAAGAGTGTTGTTTCCTTCATTAGCAATTAATTTGTAATGAGTTCCATTAGAGTAAACTGAGCTCCTCCAATTTTATTAGCAACCCTACCAACGGTTGCTCCAAAATATGATGTATCATTCTGCAAATTTTGAGTATTGCAATTATAATTTATTGCTTCATTAAAGAAGTATAATTATGTTCACCAAATAAAATATTATTACCTTTTTGTTACATTAATTTGAAAAACAAGTTGGAAAAAAAAATTCAAGGTACCTATAAAAAATTTGTGGAACCTAGTTTGTCATCTCAGGTTGATCTAATGAGGAAAAAAATATTAAGTTGATCTAAAAACTTACACAGCAAGAATAAAATAATCCATACATAATACCTACCCAAAAAAAAATATTCGATGTATAAGAATAGCATACACAAGTGGTGACCATGACTAGATATTCTCACAGTTCACACCAAAGGAGAAGGTAAGAAAAAGAATTGAGAGTCGTACATTATTGTTATTATTATTTTGACCGATAGAGAGACATCTCTTATTTGTTTATGTTCCATAAATAACCTAATGGTGAGAATCACAAGCATCACACTTTAAGCATATATTTGGTATGTATCACGATGGCTATGTCAGAATCACAACAATCTACTGTGATTTTGTATGAGCTACAAAGTGTTGTTTTGGAAAAATTACAGTGGATCGCCGTGAATTTAACATACTCATCGTGAAACTAAATATACACTAAGTGAAAATGAGTGAAGAGTTATGAGTTCGAAACCGCAACTCAACACGTTGAATATCTCTGCAGCTATCGGCTGTACATACAGGGATGATAAATAAGACAATTTTGAATGAAGTCTGAATCCAAATGTGTCTCATACAAAATTTAGTTTCTTTAAAAAAAAAAAGTGTCACATAAAAAACTTTGCCGTCTAAAAAGAAAATATGTGTGGAAGTTTTATCCTTTTCTCAAACTAAATGTCAAGAAAATAAAACAGAACTCAAAATTCAAAATGTAAACATATTCAAGGCAATGTTTTAGGTGTACTATAAAAGCAAATAACATTCATATAGTTTATTTCTCATTTGCTTTTCTCTCTTATTATATATAGTACACTTTATAAATCCTGATTCTTTCTTTAGATTTTGGATATCATAATAGAAAATGTGAACTTTAACTCATATATGAAATGTTAGCATCACTTATTTCAGTGTGAGACTCTCTACATCTCAAATAAGATGTGAGAAGACATAACATGGGAACAAATGTGAGTCAGTGGTGATTTAATGGTGAAAGTTTATGTTCATTTCTTTCATAAAAAAAGAGAAAGTAAATTAGGAAATGAAAGAAGATAAAAAAAAGGAATTTGAACATGAAAAAAATGATAATGAAAAGAAAAAAAAAGGAGTATCAGATTTTTGTGTGAGAGTATAAAAAATATAGTGAGTTGTTGATATCTTTATTTATTTATTGAAGTAGTTGGTAATTTTTAAGTAAATATTTTACCATAAAGATTAGACCGTATAAAAATATGTCACATATTTTAAAATTTCTATTAAGCATGTATTTTCTCAATTCAGAAAAACAAACCTGCATTTTTACATTATAAAATCCCACCCAAAATCAAAAGTGAAAGAATTTGACAATTTTTTTTTTTTTAATAATATTCACATGCCTTTTTTAACTATTATTTTATTGTCATCAATAATGGTTATTTCCTATTATAAAATGCAATATGTTTTATTTCTTTTGACCAAACAAAACATAATCATTTAAATATCATTTCCTCTCATTTATTTGACAATCAATATATTCCTCTTTTCTCCTTTAATTTGTCAATTAGATTATTACTATTGAATAATATTCTTTTGAGGGGACTATTAACTAATATTTCTAATTTGTTATAGGCCCTTTATTATAAATAGCATCCTTTGACAAACAATTTCACGCATCATTTCAATCTTTTGTCTCATATCATGAATTTCACATATTTCTATACTTAATACTTTATACAGTTCTCAATATTATTTATTTTCTTTTGGTAAAAAAAATTATTTATTTTCTTTTTATTAAGGATAATCACGATAAAGCAATTTAACAGTCATTAATATGTCATAAAAAATTGAATGATATACAAAATTAAATTTTATCAATAACTCAGTGATTTTTCAAATTCCAATTCTACTAATTTTCTACGACATTTGTCTTAGTTTTTTTTAAAAAGTATGTCATTTCTTTTAATAGTGAATGCACGTACATTCCTTTTAATAAAAAAAACTATTTAATAAATTTATGGCTAATTTTATAAATTACACGAGATAATTTCTTAACGATCGTTGCACCTTAATGATTCTTGAGGTATAACATTTCATGCCGTTATTGAAAGAAAAAAAAACAAAAATCACAATGAATTTTTTTTTAAAAAAAAAAAAAAAATTGGTGACAGAGTGATGATTTTCTTCAATGTATAAAGGAACACTCACAAATATATTTACATTTACATCTCTTCAAAGATATTAGAGTTCGAAACTCGGAATCTCTAAATTCAAAGTTTGTCATTTTACTTTTATACTAAACTCGTAGAGTTGGAAAAATGTAGAGAACTGACAAATGGATTTTTATTCTAAATTAATCTTGAGAAATGAAATATCCCTTTTACCTAAACCATCTCGCTTCTTTATTTTTTTACTGAAAGAAGTTAATGGTTTAATTGTTCTTGCTGATTGGGATCGCACCGTCAAACATATTTTCCGAAAGTTGCTGGTAATTTTATGAGTTTTTTTAAGTAATTGGAAAAATGACACTAAATATTGAACCAAAACCTTAAGCCATCTGATATATCTGTCAACATCTACTTTTACATCCAATGTGGAACATTAACTCACACTTAACACATTAACGTATCTCACTTAACTGTGAGAGTCTCTGCGACTGTGATATAGAGACATAGTCAAATAATGTCATACGAAAGCACAACATTCTAAAAAATATGGGTTGGTTGTGGTTTCATTCAAGGAGATTTTTTGCCTTTCTTTTATTAGAAAGAAAGGATTAAGCAAATGACATCCAAAAATGAAGAAAACAATTCATCATAATGTTTTTTTTTTTTCGCGGGAGCCTAAATTGAGTTGGATAATCACATTGTATTAAGAGCAACTAAACAAGTGAGATTAACATCACTTCTTCATCTAAATTCTAAAGGCATTATATATGGGACACCTCACTTATATGTTTTCCACTTTCTCCTATTGCATCCAATTTGAAACTTTAACTCATAGAAGACATATTAACATCTCTCCCTTTAAGTGTGAGACTCTATGCATGAGTGATTTAGTAACATAGCCAAATAAGATCAGATGAAGACATATCATTGTAAAAAATGTGAGTCGATAGTGATTTAATGAAGAGAGGTTTATGTTCCTTTCTTTCATGAGAAGTTAGAAAATAAATTAAAAAAAGGAAAGAAGACAAAAAAAAGTAATTTGAACATGAGATAAATGATAAGGAAAACAAGGAGTATGAGCTTTTTTTGTGAGAGTATACGAAATATAGTGAGTTACTGATAATTTTACTGGTTTAATTAAAGAGTTGGAGATTTGTGAGTAAATATTTAACCAAAAAATTAGACTAAATAAAAAAAACGCCACATTATTTTAGAATTTATAATAAGCATATATTTTGTCGATTCAACATAACACATATTCTTTTTTCCATTGTCAAATCCCACCAAAGATCAAAAGTGAAGGAATTTGAAATAGATAAGGTTGAACGAAAAAATATAGCATGAAAGTGAATGACATCCAATAACTAATGTTTAAAATAAAAAAAATAAACAATTGACATCCAAAATCTAACAAAACAAATTATCATGATGTTGGCATAATGTTGGGACTTCGAGGTGAGTCTTCACTAGGTTGGATGATCAAATTAAGTCAATAGTAACCATACAAGTAAGCTTAACACCACATCTTCTCATAAAACTTTAAAGCAATAGATTATTTTTTCATCTCACTTATACTTATATGTCGTTCAAAAACTACTCTTTCATCCAATATATAATGTTAAACTCACACTTGACACATTAACATATCCTGATTAAATTTGCGACTATATGCGTCGTAATTATGTGACATACTCCCTCCGTCTCTAAATAATAGTCGTTTAAGGTTTATGCACGGATATTAAGGAAATGATTAATTATGTTGATTTTGATGGTAAAATTAGTATCATTTACTAAAACACCCTTATTAATTGTAGTTACTGGAGTAGTTAAGTTGTATGAAATTCAATAAATAAGAGTATAATAATGGAAACAAATAATAAATACTGCATTGATATTCTAAAGTGACAATTATTTTGAGAAAAATAAAAAATAATGAAGAGACAATTATTGTGAGACGGAGGGAGTAGTAAAATAAGGTCAAATTGAGGCAAAACATGTACAGAAAGGTTGATTGGTGGTGATTTCATGGAGGAAAGTTTATGTTTCTTTCTTTCATGAGAATTGAGAAAGGAAACTAGAAAGAAAGAAAAAACAAATACAAAAAAATTGATCATGAGAGAAACAATAAGAGGAAAATATGCAGTGTATGTTTAATCTGTGAGAGTATATAGTAGATTGAGTTACCGGTAATTATATGATTTTGTTGAAGTTGAATATTTTTGGGTTATTATAACCGAAAAGTAAGACTGGATTAAAAAAACATCGCATCAATTTAAAATGTCTAATAAACATGTATTTTTTAAAAATCATCATAGCTTATGCATTTTCCTTTGTCAGATCCCCCAAAGACTAGATGTGAAGGAATTTTAAATAATAGAGGTTGAATCCAAAAATAGAATAAAAGCTAATGACATTAAAAAAAAAAGTTATACTGGAAAAAAAGTTTAATTAAGTAAATATTCCCTACAAATATGAAGATTTTTTGTTTTAGCCCCAAGAAAAAATCACATTTTTTAATTGTTGTAACATTTTCCTTTGAAATTTTTATGGATAGAAAATGTTGATAAAAAACTTAACAATGACTAAAAATATTGAAGTAAATTTTTACAAGGATCAAAAAGTGCGATTTATTTTTTTAGGAATTGAAAATGAAATTCTTTCTATTTATAGGGACTATTTAGTTAATTAACCTTACAAAAAATTGCAAATGATATCCAAAAACTAACAGAATAATTCATCATAATGTTGAGTCTACATAGGAAATCTGGATTGGATCGTAACATCATATTAGGTTAAAAGCAATCACACAAGTGAGACTCACACCACATTTTCACTTAAAATATCTAATAACCATGCATTTTGTCAACTCAGCATAAAACATCTACAATTTTATAATATAAACTAATAAAGGTTGATTAATAAAAATAGCCTCAAACCAAATGACATCCGAAAACAAAAAATTTAGATAAAATATTTAAACAAATGACATCCAAAACTAACAAAATAGTTCAACATAATGTTGTGACTTCGAAGGGAGCATAAACTAAGTTGGACAATCTCATTAGGTTAAGAGAAGCCGTAAAAGTGAGACTAACCCCACATATTCATCCAAAATATTAAGACATTATGTATACGAGTCATCCCACCTATATTTTTCTCACCAGCTACTCACTCACATATCACAAATTAACTTCTCTCTCTTAAGTGTAGGACTCTTTACATCTGTAATTTGGTAACGTAACCAAATAAAATCATATTGAGGCACACCACGGTAAAAAAAGATAGATTGGTGGTGGTTTCATGAAGAGATGTTTTTATTCCTCTCTTTCATGAGTATAAAGAAAATAAACCATAGTGTGGTCCGTGCTTTGGGTCGATGTGGCCTTTAGAGCGGTCCTGGATTGGTTTCGATGTTGTTGATCATGCTGAAATTTCTGACCACTTTATTCAGTTTACTAATTATACAGTTGGTTCGAAATCCCGGAGATCCTTTTTGCAGCTTATATGACTTCTTACTGTTTGGGTGTTATGGAATGAAAGAAATGCTAGATTATTTAAACAGAAAGAATGCTCTTTAGTACAGCTTTTAGACAAAGTAAAATATCACTCTTTGTGGTGGCTGAAAGCCAAAAAGGCTATTTTTGTTTTTGGTGAACACATGTGGTGGTCTAGTCCTCTGTCGTGTTTAGGCATTGGATAGATTCTCTTTGTATGTTTTGTGAACTGCTTCTTTTCTAATGATCTGTTCGGCACACCTTGTGCTGGGAAGATTACTATTGCAGTGTTAATATAATTCCATTTTTGCTTGTTCAAAAAAAACCATAAAAAGAAATAAGATGACAAAAATTTTAACATGAGAGAAATGGTAAGGAAAAAAAAGGAGTGTGTGCTTTGAATGTGAGAGTTTGTGGGTAATTATTATACCACAAATTAGACTCAATTAAAAAATTGCAACACCAATTTAAAATTTCTAATATGCATGAATTTTGTCAACTTACCAAAACACATGCATTTTTCCATTGTTAAATTTTACCAAAGACCATAAGTGAAGGAATTTGAAATAAGGGAAGTTGAATAAAAAAAATAGCATGAAAACGAATGATACCCAATGACTAAAATTTAAGATTAAATAAATGAGATCTAAAAGCTAACAAAACAATTCATCTTAATTTTGAGACTTCCAAGGGATCTTACCCTGAGTTTTATCGCCACATTAGACTAAGAGACAACACACAAGTGAGATTGATATCATATATTCAACCAAAACTTAAATGAGTAGGTATATGAGTCATTTCACTTATATGTTGTTCAAAATATTTCATTTCATCAAATATAAAATTTTAACTTACACATGACACAATAACATCTCTTATTCAAGTTTGCAACTCTCCGTGTCCATAATTACGTGACATAGTCAAATAAGATCAAATGAAGATGCAATATGTTTAAAAGAGTTCGTTGGTGATGGTTCATTGAAAAAAGTTTATGATCCTTTCTTACATCAGAAGGGGGAAAGGAAATTAGAATGAAAAAAAAAAAGGATACCAAAAGAAATTTCAACATGCGAGAAGCTAAAGGAGAAATAAAAAAGTATTGTATGTTTTGTTTGCGATAATATATGACATAGTGTGAGTTGTCAATAAATCTATGAGTTTATTGAAGGAGTTGGATATTTTTGGATAATTATTTTACGAAAAAAAATAGATTTCATTAAAAAACATCACATAATTTTAAATATCTAATAAACATGTATTTATCAACCCAACATAACACTTCTTCAATTTTCCATTATCATTTGCCACCATCAACCAAGAGAAAATAAATTTAAAATAACAGAGGTTAAATGAAAAAATTCACAAGAGAATAACATCCAAAAACTAAACTTTAAGATTGAAAATTAAAGACTTAATTTTAGTTTTAGTCATTTATTTCCAGTAACTCGCGAAATTGATCCATTCATTTTTAAATCACTTAGTTTTGGTCCCTTTCTCCAATTTTTAGACTGAAAAACAGTGATGCAACATATTTTAAATGACTTGACATACAATCTGGTGATGTAAAATGATCATTACCCGTGTAATTACCTGAAAACTCTATAAGTTTCAATTTAAATATGACATATTACCATCTTTATGTTTAAAAATCTGAAAGATGGATCAGAACTAGGTGTTTTTGAAATGGAGGGACAAATTATGTGAGCGAGTGAAAATAGGATGTCCAAAACTGTAATTAAGTCAAAATTAAAAAAATGAGATCTAAACACTAACAAACACTTTCATCTTATGAATTTCGGAGGATCCTACATTGAATTTTACCATCAAGTTAGATTCAAAAAAAACCACACAAGTGAATTTGACACTAAATCTTCACTCTAAACCTTAATGCATTAGATATACGAGCCATATCACTTTATATGTTGTACAACATCTACTATTGAATCGAATGTGGAACTTTGAATCGAAAGTTGAACCGGGTTATCATAGTGTCGTTGGACCTTACGTGGGAGCCAAAGATGGTGTGGACCGATTTATTAAACACAAAACGACCATACAAATGAGAGTGATACTACACCTTCATCCAATATTTTAAATTTGACGAAATTCTAGCCTGTGCTTGGCACGGGTTTCCATACTAGTGTAGGGTTTTAATTCGCACTTGACATGTGGATTCGTTACTTAAAATCAAACCAATAAACTTAGATGTATTTAGTGAAATGAAAGAGTAATCAAGAGCAAAGTAATTTTAAGCAGCAACAACAACAAACATATCGAGATCTAAGTGTGAAGCAACATATCGACTTTTCGATTATTTAAAAAATGGTGATACATGATAGACCATTTTCTTTAACCAAATATTATAATAATCGAAATTGGTTTAACCAAATATTATTTAAAAGATGGTCTATAATGGTAAACCAATTGGTTTACCATTATAGACCATCTTCTTTAAACAAATATTATATATATATTTAGTTTACCATTGTAGACATGATAGACCATCTTCTTTAACCAAATATTATAATATGATTTTAGGTGATTCTGGAAAAACTTGTAGATGTAACAAATCACTCTATTTAATGTCCTCGCGAACTTAACTCAGTTGGTAGGGACAATGCATAATATATGTAAGGTCCGGGATTCAAACCTCGGCCACAAAAAAAAAAATCACTCTATTTAATGAATATAATTAATATATTTATTGTTATAATTTAGTGTTTTGTATTTCTATTTTAATATTTTGAAATTATTCATTTTTTTTGTCCAAACTATTTAAAAACGTTATGTTTGGTTTTACATAAAGAATTAGACTTGTGACTTATTCAGACGTGCAATTGTAAAACTATATAAATGTCTTATTTGAATAGGTTTGTTTGTCATATCAACTTTATTAAAAGAAGCTGTGATGTTTACAAAGCAAATAAGTTAGATTCAATTTTTTGTAAAAAAAAAAAAGTTAGATTCATATTTTGTTACGGAAATAAACTCATGTTTTCTTTTAAGGAAAATAAACTCACGTTGTATCATTATAAATAAGATGCGTAAAATAATATAACTAAAAACTGAATCAAATTTTGATATCTTCATAACCCATAAGTGTGTGCATGGAGGTTAGAAATTCGAAATACCGAATGTCAAGTAGAAATTACAAGATAGAAATATCATATTCATCACTTGATTAAACAAGGGAGATGAACGAATTAAATTTTGTCCTGGACACAAGAGTTGTAGGTATAAGAATCATATTGATAGGATAGAATAGGATAAATATAACCCAATACATGGTCTTAACACTACACATAGGTAACTATGGAAATTCAAAAGAAGGAGAAAGTGGCATCCAAAAACTTAATATGAAATCACTTATACTCAAAAGCTCTACTTAGGTACCGTTTGGTCTGGTTTTTTTTCCAGCTTCTCTACATTTTTAAGGAAAAGTTAGCCCAAACAAAATATCAATAAAGTACTTTCGAAAAAAAGTACTTTTTCTAGAATGCATAAAATTGAATGGAATGAGCTTTAACCAAAAGTTATTGAATGCTACTTCAAAAAACTACTTCTCCGAAATTTATTTCACAAACACTACTCTTCAACTCACGCTAACAACCTTTTTTTTTATTTTAATATTTTTTCTTTTATTTTTTAATATTATATTTCAATTTGCTTTTTTCTTCCATTTTATTTTATTTTATTTTATTTTTTGAACCAGTCCATATAATTTTTTTTAAGGAGGGTCCATTTAATTTTATTATCTATTTTTGAAGAAATTTGATTATCTTTTTATCACTTATATATTTAATTTTAATATCGTTCAATTATCACAACCTCGCAAATATTTTTATCATGTTGTCATTGAATGACACCAAATATTTTTATTCTCTTTCTTCAACCTCACAAATATACACATGCACATTAGCGTTTAGAGTCAGTATGTCTGTTTTTTTGTTACGCTAATGCATATAATTTTTTTAGTGTTGTGTAATGCATATAATTATTTTTATAAAATTTTGATTTTAATTAATAGTACAAGTATAGATGCCTAAAAAAATAGATGTAGATCAATTTGTCTCAATGAATATTTTCAAAATATCAAATTTTTATAATTTTTTATTATAATTAATTAAATATATTGATGATCAAAGTTGTGTATTGATATCAATGAAATGATTGACTGCGACATGTATTTAAAAACGGAGGGAGTAAATAAAACTTGCGTAACATTTTTTTTTTTTAGAGAAGCTATTGATTATAATCGTCCACACCATATAAACTAAACTAATTTGATTGACAATTCAAAAGATTTGAAATTTACTATGTTCCTTTCTTACCACAAATCTCTACTAATTAACAACAGCAAAAAAAGGAAAATGATTTTGAACAAAGAGGGAATTAAATGAGATTTAGGGATTAAATTCGGGATTTGAGATTCAATTTGTGAAGATATTGATTTTCGGTTCAGGGACTAAAGTGACTATTTTCTACTTTCACTTTAGTCTTAGTCACACCTCATGCACACCACCTCATTAATTAACAGAAGTTTTTAACACTAGGGACTAAATTGTTAACGGAAGTGCACATTCAAGGACTACTTTGTACTTAATCTCAAGTCAGAGACTTTTGTGACAGCGAAGTGCAAAGTCAATGACCAAAGTAACCATTTACTCGTAATATTTTGGAGGAAGTTTCTTTTTTCACTATTCGTACCTCTCATGCGCCCTCCAAATTCTCATTTAATTACTCTTGTTTGGATTCTATAATAAAATAAAATAAAATAAAAAACACACTTCATATTATAGTATTTGAACCATGTTAATATATAAGTCATGGTCAACTTCCTTCCCCTATTTCAACCGTCAGGGTATTTTCCCTAAAAAACTCTCAAACCACCCAATATCTGAATCTTGCTACAATATGTCATTTTTAAAGTCTAGTTACTCGAACCTATTGTTTTTGACACATTTATAAAATCCGAGACAACTTTAGTCATGATGAATTTTGACTTATCTCAAAACTTCCTTCAATATATTGATGTGTTTTTGCATTTTGATTTCTTTCAGTTACGAAGGCACACCATGATCGTTTTAGAAGCAACAGATGACCATGAAAGCCTCGTCTAGGAAAGAGCGTACAACAAAGGACGCCAAAGCCTAAGCTTGAGGCAACATATGAACCCCAGCAGAAGGAAGTTGAGATACAAGAGGAGGTGCGACACAACCTCAAGATTCGTATTCTCGAAGAAATTTTCTCTTTGATTTGCATAACATGTTTTTTTTCTCTATTATCCTTCTTCCGTTTCCATTTGTTGGTAGTTGAATGGAAATTTTGTTTAAGGACCTTATTAGTAATTATAAAACAAAAGTACAAAATGATAAAAACAAAACAAATTAGAGTAGTAAAGTGGTTGTAGCCTTTTCGGAGCATCAAAACAAATACACTCCAAAGGATTCTTATATTTCTAGCATCATTCCAAATTCTCTTTACCATTTGCTTTTTCTTTTCTCCATTTTTAGCTCACACTGCTATGATTTTCAAATGCAATTTACGACTTTATGCAAGATCCCAATTGTATACTCACATTTTTTTTAACATTGCCAATAATGAATTGAATCCAATGGTAGGAATGAGACGCATGCACAACTTGATCCAACGGTTCATGGCAGCTTTCTCGATTATAAAAACCTCAGCTGAACAGGTTTCATACACTTCTAGCTTCTCATTCTCTCCCAGCCCATAGAAGCAATGACTTCACCACCCCCTCAAACTACTCTTGAGCTAGTAGCTATCCGCGCTTCTGTTCCACCGCCGCCGCCATTTCCAAGGGATGTGGTGTTGCCTCCTCCATCACCACTTCAATCTGACCATGATGCTCCACCACAGCTGCCACAGCCGGCGGCTGTGGATTCGGCTCCTCAATCACCACTGCAATCTCACCATGCTGTCCAAATTCCACCACCACCACGGCAATCACACCATGTGTATCTCTTCCGGATTAGTCCTAATATATAGTGTCAAGTTGTGCTAATTAAGTTTTTAGTTATGACCTTCATGTCTCCCAAGTCAATTAATGAATTTGACACTCAAATCCAAAAATAAAGACAAAATATAGCAACTTTTATTTACAACTATTTCTATCCAATGTTACATTGGTCTACAATTGAATAATATTTAAAAATCATTTGAAACTCTATGATACGGCTCTTTGCAAGTATAAACTCGTGATCCTCCTCGTCTTTATAGCTAAAAGGGTGACTTGTTCGATGTCCGTTTAACAAATATTATAATTGATTAACCACATGAAAAAACTATAGCACACTTTAACTTATAATTTGCCTTATAGTTTCTAGGCAACAATAATTGAGTAGGATGGATCAATACTTGAAAACCATTTAAAATTCTAACAATAACTAACATGGATCTTTAGTAGAAGTTCACGGTCTTCTTATTATAAGATCTAAGAGAGTATCCCTATCAGTCTCATCTTTTGATGTAAAATCAATAAGTCATCAATCACAAATGCACAAAGTTATCTGGTTTTATAGTAATTCGAACGTGAAAATGTATTTTACATATATAGCTTTTTATCTTTGTAAATTTGTCACAACTTCTATATTCTAGTAGAACGACAAATTAGTTTTTTTTTCCTTTCATCACCCCAAACATATCAATATTAGGATCGATCGTACTGTGGCCAATACAAAAAACTGAATGTAATCTCGAAATTCTGACAATCCTATCAAGAGTGATAACATATATTTTTGTCTAGCTGTTCTTTTTGTGATCTAACTTTCATATTGTGTTTTTGTATTTGAATTCTGCTCTTCTCCCTACACTTTTTGCTCGCGCCCAACAGCCTTGCCGAAAATACCCTTGCGTTAGTTAAGTAACACAAATGTTAAATTATGCGCCACTTAACTAACGCTGCGTCAGTTAACTCACGCTACTTTTTTGTAATTTATTTGCTATATTCAAATTATTTTATTTACATTATTCTAATTTATTTATTTACTTTATTCTATTTTAAATTATTTTATTTATTTTCTATATTTAATTTATTTACTATATTTAAATTATTTTATTTACGTTATTCTAATTTATCTATTTTCTAAATTATTTGTTTACTTTATTCTAAATTATTTACTTTATTAAAATTAATTTATTAACGTTATTCTAAATTATTTATTTATGCACTTAAAATAAATATTGATTCGAATTTATTCATTAAATAAATACAAATATAAATAAAATGAAATGAACTAAATTAGTATTTATTTGGATTTATTCATTAAATACAAAATTATAAAATAAAAGCAAATATAAATAAAAAGAAATGAACTAAATTAATATTTATTCGGATTTATTCATTAAATACAAAATTAGAAAATAAAAGCAAATATAAATAAAAAGAAATGAACAAAATCAATACATATAACAACACCTCATCTTTATATATCTAAATGTTAGATAGTCTTCAAGTAGCCTTGATTAACCCTAATCCCGCCTTTTTTGATTAGCTAAAAAAATCTTTATGAAAAAACCTTTGCAGGGATTCAAACATGAGACCTAATGACTTCCTCTCAACATTTTGACCACTAAGCCACTAACAATTTTCTTGATTAATTTTGTTTCCATTAATTGATATCCAATATCAAATGCCCTTTTTAACAAACCATTAAATCCCTTTTTCGTTTTTCACTATCACATTATCCAAAATCCACTAACCACCTATTA
>Ga0228710_1001190_pt1 | contig 38108 bp, 20 predicted proteins | sample MedpolnodulmetaG_FD_177995 | JGI IMG/M metagenome (GOLD analysis project Ga0228710, IMG submission 177995) | Root nodule microbial communities from Medicago polymorpha collected in Santa Monica, California, United States - pink nodules | ecosystem: Host-associated > Plants > Roots > Nodule...
ACACATCATCATTATCATAATTTTTCAGTTTTAACGCATTAATGAAATGCACATATCACGCACAATACATCACATTGACACATATAACATATACCACATATATCACATATACTTCATATACACCTAAAATGAGACATATGCAAATACACTTCGTTCTTATACCTATATGCATCCCAGCACTGGTTTCTAATCAACATTTGTAAGTCAAAGTTGTGTTACTGAACATACATACAACATTCGTCATTCAACATGGTCCTAAATATGATATGATGCATGAAGACTCACTAACAACATATAGAAAATACATCAACAACAACAAATCATCTTCACAATATAGTTCTTTTCGTCATTTTACTTGTTATTATAAAACAAGTACGTCATTTGTCATTATTCAACATTATACAACATGATTATTACTTCATCATTCAACCTTTTACAACATAGTCATTACAGTTAAGTTTTTACTTCACCAATATCGTTACAACTACCACTTTTATTCTCCCTATATAAACAACATTGCGCCATATGACCTCATTCACTCTTATCATCCTTCATTCATTCTAACTTAGGTCATTATCTCCCTAGTGATTCATTATCATGTCTCATCGCTAACATTACCCCTACATTATTTATTAATTAATACAAAACTTTCTATTCCCATTCTATTTTGTCCTATCAATTCTCTCAACATCATATACCCAATTAAATCGACCACGCTCATTTCATTTCAACCTAAGGTCGTTACTTCATACTTAACTTCCTATCTTTGTTTATATTTCATCATAACAATCTCCTTGTCATCATCAATTCTCTAATTCGACCTCACTATTTACCTTGACTCTTCTTCTCTTCAACCTAAAAACTTTCCTACGTTCTCTCTCTTCTTATACACATGTCTCTACAATTACCCGTTACTCTGATTTACTATTATTTTCACCTTTATTAGTTCATGAATTACCCTCTTACAACTCTCTCTATTTTACCTTCAAGTCTTCCACAACATGATTTATTACGTATTGCATCGTCGCCATATCATTTATACTATCAACATACCCCCATCATATTTCAACGTTAACATCTAATTCATCGATTAACATCTTATCTACATATCAAATATATGTAGTTTACATCTTCAATATTTCAATATCATGTTTAAAACACACTTCTCTCATTAGTTGTATCCTCTTATTCTTTTAGGCTCTTTAAGTTTATGAAAATATTTTCATATATAGTTTAATCATTACTATTTTCTATTTTCTTAAGCCACTCTCACAAGTTAATGTTTTGGACTCGTCATTGCCTTGAGGTAATCACTCCTATTTATGCCTAAGCACACTTCTTCATTAGACATATCTTTTAATGACCCTTACTTTTAATTGACACGCTAGCGGCTTTCTTAGACTCACTATCTCTTTCATAGTTGTTTTAAGAGTCCATAAAAAGAATTGTGCTGAAATTTCCTGAAAAACGCAACATGACCCATACATGGTGTTTAAATCATAACTAAATTTCTAGAGAGAATAATGGACTCAAACCAATGGGTAATTAAATCTAACACACAAATATACAACTTTCATGAAGACTTCCAAACCTAATTTGGAACATAAAGTGGCAGACAATTTGATTTTCCTATGTTTGGGGAAGGAGGACGACCCTGCTGACCCATGTGTAGTATTTTTATCATATCTTGAGTTCTAAATACTTAAATAGAGTCCCTCCAAAGGCTAGTGAAAGATAACATCCATATATACAACTTTCATGAAGACATAAAAACCTAATTATGAACAGAAAAGTCCCAGTTTTTACTTTGTTTTTCGGTTACCGAAATCGACAAGAGCACGACCATGTTGACCCCGGTGTAGGATTTTGATCATATCTAGAGTTATAGACGCTTAACTTAAGTCACTCCAAAGTCTAGTGAAAGATAACATCCATATCTACAACTTCCATGAAGACACCTAAATCTAGTTCAGAAATTAAACTTGTCAATTTGAGACGGTAAGAAACGCACGGTGACAGCAAAATCATAGTTCTGCTGCAATTTCACTTTGGGAAACCCTTTTCGACTCCATTTTTGATCATATACTCTTCAAACTCGACCCTAATCTTCACCCCATGATTACACTATCATTCAAACACTAATTCTTTGTTAACCTACTGGATTATCCACTCTTTTTAAGGCTAAAAAAACTCAATTAAAAAACCTAAACAAGTTTTCCTCAATTTTCATCTTTCAACTTCATCTTTTAATTCGTTCATCATAAATCTCTCATCACAATCTCATCATAACATCAACAACATTTTAAAATTAAAGACAACTCTCCCATCATATATTTGGATACTCTAAAATGCAAAGATTCTTCCCCTTACCTCGATGTTTTGTAAATTGATGAATTCTTACGGTTGAATATCTTCTTGGCCGTCTCTTTATGTCTCCTTTCCTTTAACCCTAGTTTTCTTCTTTTGCCTCTGCTATCTTTTTCTCTTTTTTGTTGTCACGCTAATTCTCTAATCTCCTCCTCTATTTATAACCAACAAGGGTTTGTTTCTCACTTAATCTTTTTAACATGGTTATTATCCGCACCTCTATTTTGGTTACTATTCTTGTTGTAACTTCTCCGCCTTGCTATTCACACCTCCCTCTGTTTAAATCATTAAAAACTACTCATCTCACTAACTACACCTATTTTCTTCCCAATTTTACTAATCCACATCCATTCGCAATCTACTTTCTTATTCTTTCTAAAAACTATATTTTCTTCCTAAACATTATTTTCTCTCGATCTTTAACGGCCTAATCAACCCATCCATTTTCTCCTTACCTATTCTCCCAATGAATTCAAATAAATAAATTAATACAATCTAACAACCAATACTAATAATAACAATAATATTAATGTTATCTAAAAATAATACTAATAAACTAATATTAAAAATCGGGGTGTTACACTTCTAGAATTGACTATGGGCGCCTAGCGCCCCATCCTATGCGCCTGGGTGCTTTTGAGTGTGTTTCAGGTGTTGTGAAAGGAGTGATAAACATGGTTTAGTAAATTTGGATTCCCTTTACAAATTAGCATTCTGAAACATTGGAAATATATCAGGTGACTTTAAATGATTCCGTTATACGTATCCATAAAGTCACTTGATATTTTCTCTAGTGTTCCATCTTGTTTCCAATTCTATTTATATCAAAACATTCTTATGGTTATCATGTGATTTGATTATATGAACTTTAAGGCACGAAGATCTTTAAAGCATTTGAATGCTGGACTGTACTATTTTCAAACTTTCAGCTCAATTTTTCTTTTTGTAAAATAAAAACCATATTATTAATTTTTTGAAAGAAATAAAAACCAAATTATTCACGTCCACAAGTTTCATACTATGGACTACAAACCACTTGTTGCACAATAAACCTAAGATATCATAGATCACTTGGAGTACCTACAGAAAGAAATACACACTTACTTCCGAAGTGCTTTTAGGTGGAAAAGTCTTCACCCTTATTTTGAAATGGGGAGCCACATATATACTTAAGTTACCTTACTTTACAAGACCTAAATTGAGGATACCCCATGAAGTATTTGGCCAAGATTTCTCTTTTGCCTTCATTAACAAAACTCTAGTCCATGCAATCCAACCTTCCCACGAAACCCTTTTATCCCAATGACATCCCCATTCAAGCAAAAGAGTCAATCCTCTCTCAGCTTCTTTCTCACCCTCTTCAAATCTCCCTTTTGTCAAATAAACTTGACTCAACACCACATATGGCTCTCCCACAAAAGGGTTTTTCTCAATACTCTTCACCAACAACTCCTCAATCTTCCCCAATCCTTCTTCACAATTTAAAGCTTCCCAATACAAATCTCTTGCAACTATTTGATCCCCTGCATCCAAAACCTTGGTACATTTAGCGAAAACCGGTGGCAAAACCAACTCAATATGTTCATCTCTCTCAGAATCAACACCATTAACTCCTTTTACTCCTAGCATTTTCTTCTTTTCTTCCAAGAATATCTCTTCCTCTCTCAGAATCAAATTATAAATAGCTCCCATCCTCGAAATCGAATTCAACCACAAACCCGGCTTACCATTTCCGGGCCAGACAGCACCAAAATTGTTCCCTTTAAACTCAAGCCTGCCATCAAAATTCTCAAACAACATATCTTGAAAACCAAAAAGCTGATCACAAAAATCAGCCATAGTCATCATAACAAAAACCGCGACAACTCTCCTCGAAAGCCTCACATCTTCACCTGTACGAATATGCTTCACTTTTATCCCATCAGCAGGAACAAGACCTTGCAATTTCTTCCTCCAACTTTCATCCTTATTAAATATCCCCTTCTCCTTTGCATTCCTCAAAGACAATTCTGATTTTTCAAGATCATGACAAAGCTCCTTATCAGAGTAGTGAAAAAGTAGATCATCATGAATAAGAGTTTGTCTAGGAACAACACAAAACAAATGAATCAAACGCTCAGCTTCTACACCAACATGTCCACGAACAACTTCGCGAGAGGTTGAAGGATCGAAGATGGCAAGGTTAACATAGGAATTGGAGTATGCTGAGTGGAATAGGCCACAAAGAGACACGGAGTATGGAGATTTCCAAAGATGGAGAATACGGAAAATGTCAATAAGATGTTCAAGGAAAGTTCCATGTTTGTGCCAACATTCGGATGCACCAACTGAACGGAGGATTGTGATTAGGGAAGGGAGGTTGGGGTCGATGGAAGTGAGCTCGTTACGGAGGAAGGGTTTAGCTGAGGTTAAGAGAGTTTGGAGGTATTCACTTGAACTTGATGAAGAAGATTTCGACATGGTTATTAATTCGTTAATGAGTTGGTGAATGATTTTGGAAGACTAGTATTTAATGAGAAACAACGAGTATTGGTCTAGCAGAAGAAGTTAGACTCTCAAAACATGACGATCTAAGGATCAAAACCTAAGTTGAAGTATTCAAATTTGAGACGTCTACCAGGAACCTATGAGAAACAAACAAAAGAAAATTATGAGAAACAAAATGTGGTTGGTGCCGTGTTGGTGTTGTGTTGTTGAGGAGACACAGATGATGAGAAACAATCCAAGTGGGTATTAATGAGGCACTGAAAATGAAAGTGAGAGAGACAAGTGATTCATAATATAGAGAGATTGAGACGTTGCCTAGATTCTTATGCAGTCACATTCAGTGTGTTTGTTTGTTAAACTGATAAGATCAAACAATATATCTGGCTACGGATAGTTTCTTAACGCTGATTTTGTGCAGTCACATTCAGTGTGTTTGTTTGTTTGTTTAACTGCATGCTTTTTTGAATTTTTGTTTATCTCATACTCAATTTATTTTGTTTTGTTTTTACGAGCACGGATACGGACACGGACACCGGACACGACATGGACTCTGACACGCCGACACAGCTAATAATTTGAAAAAATCACATAATTCAGTGTAATTACAAGTGTCGGGACACGGCACGTGTCCGACACCGCGACATGTCTAACCCCAGGAGTGTCCGTGCTTCATAGGTTTTTAGCTTGTTTATTGTTGGTGCTAAAGAGAAATTGAAATCCTCTCCATTTTTCAAATTAAAAATAGTTTTAGTGTATAAATATTCGATTGTTCAATGATTCAAAATAAAATGTCATAAATTATAAAAAGGACAGGAAAACTAAATAAATGTAACACAACCTCACCGATAATGTAATCAAGAGTCAACTTCTACGGCTCGGAGATTGTTCAAGGTTTCAAGGTTACGAAGTTCAAACCGAGTCTCCATAAAAAAATAAATCATTTAAAGACCAATTGATCTGAAGCTCTATTTAAAGTTAGAGTAAAGCTCTCTTTCCAATAACCCACTAAAATTGGCGTAAAAAAACAAATTTGAGACAAAAGTACACTGTAACTCTCAAGTCAACACCATTAAACAAACTCATCACATTCAACCAAAAAGTTACCATCACACCTCATAAGCTTGATGTTTCCACGGCCGATTAGGGCAATCAAGCTTAGGAGGTGTATAAATTTTAACAAACCCATAATTTAATTTAATTTCATCATTCTTGTTTCACATCTCGAAACATGTCAATACCTGCAATGTCGGTGCAAAGGGTCGTCTTTCATAATCCACAACAATAAAATCAAATTAAACTTACACAAAAAAAAAAATTAAACACAAAAAAAAAAATTAAACATATTGTACAATGTTATCAAATAAATTGTACAATACATAACGGAAAAAATGCACAAAAACACTGATTTTATAAAAGCTTTTATGCAATGTTATACATGCACCTAAAAATTAAATGATTTGGATATAATCAGACGGCCACTAAGACAATATACATAAATTATCTCATACCAATTAAGAAATTAAGAGGTCACTAAGGTACAACATAGAAATGCATATGTCAAACCATGATGATGGAAATAAAAAAAAATCTTTGGCAATAAAACTCATATCCGCGGGTACCCACCCGAATCAAACCCAATATAATTTGACGGGTTTTCCCCGCTTTGACTGGGTTTGGTATGAGTTTGGGTTTTTCTCGATTTTAAAACACGGGCACGGGACGAGTGACGGGGATATAGGTACCCACTACCCATACTCTAACTCGTCCCGATTGTTGAAAATCAATTTATTATTCCTTTTATATAAATAGAAACTCAAACTCTAAATCATTTCACTCACACAGTCAAAGTCTCATGCTTTCAGATGACACTCACTTATCATAGTTTTCTCTTTTCTCTTTTCATGCCTCACACTCTCGGCCTCTCTCTTCTCCTTCACCATAATCATCGATTCTCCTCATCTCTTTGCCGGATAATGCATTACAACATTGCGCTCAGGGCTGCAAAGTGCTTTTATTTCTAAGATTAAATATGTTTTTAGTCCTTACATTTTGCACCTCTTTAAAGAATAATCCCTACATTTCATTAAATGTTTTTAAAATCCTCATATTTTATCTCTGTTATCAAAATTAGTCCATGCTCTTAATTCTCTAACGGAATATTGATGTGACAGTTAATGGGTCCCAATTATTTTTGGGTTAAATATGTTTTTGGTCCCTACATTTTGCGTGACTTTGAAAATTAGTCCTTACATTTCAATAAATGTTTTTAAAAAAAAATCCATTGCGGGGATGGGACGAGAATACCTGAACCTGTCAGGGACGGTGATGTAATTCAATTTCTCATCCCCTCTGGGTAGGGGTAGGGTATGGGTACGGGGAAGGTAAAACCCATCCCCACCCCACCCCATTGTCATGCCTAACCATAAAATCAAAACACTACAAGAAATGCTGCAATTAGCCAGGGGCGGAATCCTTGTGAAATTGCGTGAATCCCTGGGAAATTGCAATTTTCCAGAGCTTCTGCGAGGAGCAAGAACAATGGCAAATGCAGCCATCGCAAATGGTAAAGCCAAGGCTTTAGCTTCTGGAAAATATGTGTGGGACATACTCCTGTCAGAACCCCTCTTGTAACTTCTAGCAACAACCCTGGCACATGCCCTGACAAATTGTCTGACTCAACAGCCTGCTTTTCTGACGCATTGTCACATGTCACATCTATTGCAGTCTGACCCAAAACATGACAGGAGCTCTACGAGGGGTATACGTACCCCTGGGAAAAAGTATAATAATTTTATAAAAAAAATGATTTTTAATTGATTTTAAATTTAAATGTATTAAAATTATTTTAAAAAACGTTAAATAATTGTATTAAAAGATGTATTAAAAATAATTTTAATAATTAAAATAATTAAAATTAATTATTAAAATAATTTTAAATACAATTTTAAATTGTTTTTTTTAAAACGTAATTAAATGTTTTTTTTAATTTAATTGCTTTTAAAAAAAAGTAGTTAAAAATAAAAATTAAAGTAATAGCTCCCATAAAATATTAAGTCTAACAGTAATGAAATTAAAATTGTACGGAATAATATTACAGACCATAAGTAGCAAATAAGGAGCAATTGTACCGGGAAGCATAAGAAACTTCCGCAAATATTACACACCATGAAAATAGATAAAAGCAGAAGAAAATAACTTGCAGGAACACATCATCAAGGGTCCAACTTCACTCCTCATCGTCGCTCTCCACCTCCTCGCTGTCTTCGTCATAAATTGGATAAGGGTCTACATTGGCATCCGGAATTGGCGCTTGCTCACTTGAACTCCTAACCTCATATGCTTGCTCACTTGGATAAGGGTCTACATTAGCATCTGGAATTGGCGCTTGCTCACTTGCTCCTCAAATGATTGTTGTCGGCTAAGCAAATCTTGCAAACCGGCCATTTGCTGCGTGAGCTGCTCTTGAGTCAATCTTTGAATAAGGTCACGCAACTCAGGGGTCTGCGCAGGCTGCTGGGAGGATCCTTCACCATGATTAAGAGTAAGTCTGAGGGTTGCTGCAACACCCTTCCAGTAGTTAGCGGCGAAGTTACCGGCACTGTATAACTTTCCTTTAGTTTTATTGCCAGCAACTTTGGTCCAAGTTCGGAGGGCCAAACTATGATCAACAGATGACCCTTGAGAAAAAGCCTCAGCAAGCTTTCGATCATACTCCTCATATTCAAATGATAACAAAATAGTTAATGACAAATAACAATTACTTTTTTAAAAAAAATATCGGTTTTAAATATCTTATAATATAAGAAAGGAGTGCACGCTGCATGTGCTGCTGACAAGTGGCTCCTTCTATGTCTGCCATTTGGCTGCTGCTTTGCTTGACAAGTGGGTAGTTACTGAGTTGACAAGTGGTACAAGTTTTTCTCTCCAAAGGCCTTGCTACATGTAACTATGCTTGCCGAAGAGAGTGCTTTCGAAAAGTGTTTTTGTGTCCTCAAAGTTCCTAACAAGTTGTACACATGTATATTTGCTTTCAGTTTAGTTCAATTGCCCTTCATACCAACATTTCCCTTACATGCCAACTAAAAACGTCATGGTTTAATTGGAGTATTCACTTTTTCGAATTCCCAAGTCTCACCCAATATGTCAATACAATATACACTTCTATCAATACATCTACAATTTCACATGTCCACTTGCTCTTTGAAATTTTGGGGGCAATCTTTCACATTTGAATTTCAAATTTCAATACTCTTTTTTATAAGATTCAATACTTTTACAAATCTCTACTTTCATTTTTCTTCTCTCTCACTTTTTCTCATCTATGTTTCATCTTCTACTCTATCTCTTTAATCTTCATTTTCCTATTTTGCAGAAATGTAAAGGAAATGTAAGGTAACAAGAACAACTCTTCTTTCTTCTTTATGTCCTTCTCTTTACAAACTTGTCTTCTTCCTTCTTTATGTCCTTCCTATCATCATCTTAAACTAAATAAAGATATCTTTCTTCTTTTTTTCCAATTGCACAAACATAACAAACTCTACTTCAAAGTATACCAAACAACATTCATATCCAAACTATAATAAAGTTATGTCTTTATTTTTTTGCAAACTTTACCCTTTGTTTTTTTCTTCGGAAAAAACAAGAAAGAAACAGAGACGGTGAATATCACTATCAAAGAGTAAGAACAACAAGAGAAGGAAGATGAGGACAAATATCAAAAGAAGTAGCAATCTTGTCTGTTGTGATTATATGAATGAATCATTGAAGTAGCAAGATAAAAGGGAAAAAATATAGATTTGTAAAAGTATTAAATATGCGAGTCTCGATAGGAAAAGTAACAATTAAGAGTCTTCTAAATTGAACATCACCATGAAAGAAATTTTTATTAAAGAATTGGGCAACAAAATTATAGATTTACCTAAAAAAAATTGAAATTGTAAAATTATTATGTATAAAATGGGAAAGATTATCACACTTGTAGGACTCATGGTATTGTAAATCTCTACAATTTAAAAAATATGAAGATCCAATTTAAGTCCACTTAATTTTATTTGATGTGTTTTTTTATCGACAACATCACCATCATATTTTTGATTATATTTTTTTACAAAATTAATGTTTTTTTTGTCAAAACATACCACTATTAATAGAAACAAAAAAAAAATATTTACAAAGAGTGTAGAAAAAAAAAGAGATAAGAAAATAAATACAAAAATGTGTTAATAGTATATAGAATTACATGTGAAATTGTATTTCTCAAAATGACAAACATTTAATTTTTCTAGATTCATTATGTGTATTTATTTTGATTCTTTTTTTTAAAATAAATACACATAATGAATCTAGAAAAATTAAAAAATAAATTGTTTTTGATCTATTATACTAACCTGAATTCAAGTTTCCTACAAGTTATCTGACCATTCCAACCCTAACCCTACCCATTTCCTTTGAAAAAAACGAGTTTCGAAAAGATTCGTGTTCTTGAATATTTTTCAAAAAGTTTGGTTCGATTCAGAAAACCAAGTTCAATCCAATTCATTTGATGTTTCCAAAGGTTTAGAAAATTTAAATACAGTTAAATTTATCAAAAAAATCAGTTTGGAACCGCTCAGATCGACCCCAAGTGCCCGGAATGACCCGAAACATGGGTATCTGTCATGTACAACTCACTACAATGAGCTCTAGCTCGCTTAGCGAGCTACACCAGAACATGTCACCCAGTTCTTTGTTGTCCCCTCTCTTGGGAACTCCTCAAATATCAGCCCAAAATCCCATTTTAATCCCCTTGACCCTAAATCCGACCCCAAAACTTATACATTAGTTTGTAAACTTCAAAAGACATTCAAAACAACAACAAACTTGGAATCATAACCTCAATTCACCTCAAATTCATCACTTAGTTCATTTTCCACCAAAACTCACAATTTTTTCAATTTTCTTTCAAACTTCAAAAACAACCACACCAATTCAAACCTCATTCACATACAAACATAAAGAAACATTTATGAAGTGAATTCAAACATGTTTCAACAACAACCACTCACCAATCCATGATTTACACTCAATTAATCAAAAATCATCAAAACAACTTATCAACAACAACAACTATGAAGTTTAAGCACATAATACAACAATTTCATGAAGTTTATCATACCCACAAAATCATATGAGTTAGGAGCACGGAATTCATTATCAAAATTCACAAAAAGACACAGTTAACACAAAAACACTTAAACCCATAATTGAAAATAGGAGATTATGACTTAATTGATGAAAAGAAACAATCCCCCTTACCTCTAGCTCTTGATTTCTCTAGCTTCGCTTTAGCTCCTAGCTCTTCCAACCTCAAACCCTCTCTCTAGACTCCTCTTCTATCCTCTTGATCCACTTTCTCTCTCTACCTCTCTCTCTCAAAATATTTTTGTGAAATGAGTGAATGAATGTAAAGACCTAATTCCTCACAAGTGTTGTGTTTATATGAGCAATTCTTATATAGTCACAAGTCCAAATCAAATTTATTTGGTCACACACACACAAATGTAATAAATTTAAAGAAAAATTATTTAGTCACATCATTCAAAGTCATTCTTTTTTAATTTTTCTCCATTTGTGAGTGTGTCCAAATACAATTAATTTGGGGTTGTGTCTAAGTTAGAATTTCTCGTGTTTATATAGTCACCACATAATTGGGCTATGTCTCTAATTGTCTTAGGCTCTGTTTGGTAAGACCAAAAAGTTAGCTTATAACTTATAGCGGATAGCTTATAAGCTCGTTTGACAAAAAAAGCTCAGTTTGGTAAAAAATTTCACCACGAGCGTATAACTTATTTCATGAGTTTAGAAGCTATTTTTCAGACGTTATTCCAAGTAGCGTTTGAGCTTATAGCTCATCATTTATTGTAATTTAAACTAATATATAGTTACGTTAGTTGCTGGACAATTTTTTTTTTTAATAAACGTTAGGTGTTAGATATGTACATTTATTTTCTTTAAAAAAAATATATACATATTGTGTTTATTACGAAAAGTCATGTACTATTTTTATTTTGGTTCCTGGTACATACTGTTACTTTTTTTAGAAATAGTCATACATGCTCTTATTGTTAGGTAAAATAATTCTTTGTTTTTTAAATACGTAAATGTAATTCAGTGAAGTAAGTATTCAACGTAAATGTAATTCAGTGTTAATAATACATATAAAATTTTGAAAAAAAAATACATAATAAACAATACATTTCTCAAACAAAAATAAAGTATAAATACTTAATAAAAATAACTATAAAATAAATGTTACTGAATAAAATTTGATTTGATAGTTTAATATCAAAGATATAATTAATTAAAAAAATTAAATTACCAAATTATAAATATTTAAATATTAATTGATATAAATTTTTATTATGAATTAAAATGTCCTTTTATGTTATTTTACATCTATCAGGTAGTTGAACTGCTAATTTTAACAAACATTTCAATTAGTTTATAAGCTATCAGTCATCAGCTATCAGCTGGCTAATTAGTTATCCGCTATTTTTACCAAACAGATGCTTAGGGTGCGTTTGATGGTCAGGATAGAGAGTCAGGATAGGAAAGATATATCATATCATACTTTAATCCTTCGTTTGATGCACCAATAGGATATGATAAATTATTCATTTAACTTATCTTATCCTATCACTCTTTTGTATTTTTCTATCCTGAGTTTAAGCTGGGTTAAAATTAACCTGTCAAGTAATTAAAATAAATCCTAATTTTTCCCTCACACTTATCCTCTCTACGTGATCGATGTCTTCCTCTCATCTTCTTCCTCGTTGATGCCATATGCATTGTATTCTCTAACTTTTTCCTAAATTTCATTTTTTTTTATTATCGATCTCAATTTTTTCTTTGTACACATTCATTTTTCTTTCTTCTTTTCATGGATCCCATCGATTTCACTTCCTCTTTTTTAATTCCCCTTTTTTAATTCCCCTTCAAATCATCTTTTTGAAACGATTTGAGTTCTGTTGAATTCATTTTTGTTTTGTTTGAAATTCAATTCCTCATTTTTTTTATTCCGCTTCTTTTTTAATTAATTTCTCATCCGTTTTTTTATAAAGATTCCTATTGGTGTTGTTTTTCTTCATATCGATTTCAATTATTTTCCATTGATTGTGCTGTATTATGAAAGCTTGTTGCAAAATAAAATTGATTATAAGGGTAATTACATCATTTAATATGATAAAATAATGTTATCTTATTTATTATCATGTGCGCGTCAAACACATGACAAAATAACGAATAACGAATAATGTTATCTTATTTATTATCATCTGTATTATGAACTCAATATTCTTACCAATTAATTCCCCAAAGTTACTACTCACTTAAATCGTCAAAATAACGAATAATTATAATTAATTACCTCAACTCACTAGTAACTTAGTAAAAATAATCATTCCCACTTAAAACACCAAAAATAACCCTCCAAATAAAATGACTAATTTACCCTTGCTCATCAAATGACCAAAATACCCCCTGGGTCTAAAAATGTCTAAAATACCCTTTTGGGCCAAAAATCCACTAATCCCGAATAAAATACACACAAAGATGATTAATCACACAAAAGCACATATAAACACATGTAATAAATATTTAAAATAATTCTAGCGAAAAACGGACTGTTACATAGGTGACTGTGATTAGATGACGTGTCTAGTGTTAATTGGGATAAGTGGGTGCTGACTCAACAAGAAAACCTGGAAAGGAAGATTTTGCCCTTCATTGTTACAAGCAAATGAGAAAACGACCAAAACACCTATCAATCTCCTATGTATCTCTTTCTTACTCGAACACAAACACAAACTTTAGAGACCTAACCTTAGACCATTCCAAAAGAGGAACAACACCACCACCACCACCACCGTAAAAAATAATGCCACAAAAAAACCAGCAACCATCGCAGTCGACAATCTTCCTTCTCCACCTAGTCAACTTTCCACCAAACTCCCCGATTCAAACCTCACCTTAACTGCATACGAGATCTTCATCGACGTGTGTCGAACTTCTTCCGACAAGCCTCTCAAGTCATCAATTGCTAAGTCATTTTCCAACAACAACAACCACTCTGACTCACTGAGTTAGAGCTCACCGCTAGTTATCCTAGTCAACACTAGACGCGTCACTTAATCACAGTCACCTTAGTGAAATTATAAGTTTAGGGACCAAAACTAAAATGATTAATTTTGCAAGGCAAAATTGGAAGGATTAACAAATTCAAAGACTGAAACTCAAGTGACCCCTATTTGCAGGACTAAACACATAAATAAGCCTTATATCTTTAATAAATTACTACCATAAAATTATCTAAAAATTAATTAAACTATTATTATTATTTATTTTTGAGTTAAATCCTAACAATGTACTCCCTCCACTCTCAAATATAAGAAAAAAAATTCCTTTTTTAGGTTTATTGAATAATTAATGTATCTGCTTTACAATGTAGATCAAATACATTAACTACTCAATGAACCTAAAAAAAAATCTTTTCTTATATTTGAGACCGAATGGAGTATATAATTTCAATTTTAGTCCTTTAAAATTGGTAAATTGTTCCACAAGAAATCAAACTTAAATTCTATTAAACAATTTGTGGAGGTCATAAGTCACTTGAATCAAATTGGTTGATTAAACATATTTCGATAATTATAAAAAAAGTTAATGAAATTATTGTTACACCCTTAAATCACTATTATATAAAAAAAACCACTTTTTAAATTCTTTAAACAATCGTTGCATCTATATTTTTCTTGAAGGAATCATGGTATATCTATAACATTGACCAGAATAGATTAGTTATTAGTTATTCAACACATTTAATTTGAAGGTGTATTATAAAAAAACAGGAAAAAGGTTATTATTATTATTATTTTTTAAATATGTGTGTTTGTGTGTTTTTTTTTTAACACAAAAGGGTCCTTAAAAAAAATAATTAGAAAAAGGGTTATGTTAAATTAGCTAGCTATGTGTGTGAATTATTTTTGTTGACTGGAGGGAAAGTAGTTGTTAGCAGTAGAAAGAAGAGAGAGAAAGAGAGAGAGGCTAATTTCCTCCTTCTCCTCTTGTTTTGGGTATTTCTGTTCGACAGCGCCGAGGGAAGAGAAGAGAAGAGAGAGAAACACAAAAAAAAAAGAGTGAGATATGGATTTGGACCAATGGATCTCGAAGGTTAAAGATGGCCAACATCTTCTCGAAGACGAACTTCAACTTCTCTGCGAATACGTATTCTTCTTCTTCTTCTCTCTCTCGCTCTTCTCTTTTTAGGGTTTCACTTGCAATCGATTCTTGCTCAATTCATTCTCAACGTGTTTGATTTTCGACTTCAATTTTGTATTATCATTAATATTGTTACGCATTAGAGAGAAATTTAGGGCTTTTTTTTGGTTCTGTTCAGATTTGTGTGAATTTTCTGTTATTATTGTTTTAATTTTAATTTAGTATGCTGTTTTAATTGTGTTTAATTATTTTGTTTAGTTTAAGTTTGAGATTGAAGTGATTATTATGAATGAATATTTCAGGTTAAAGAGATCTTAATTGAGGAATCGAATGTGCAACCTGTGAATAGTCCAGTAACTGTTTGTGGTGACATTCATGGTCAGTTTCATGATCTAATGAAACTTTTCCAGACCGGTGGGCACGTGCCCGAGACTAATTACATTTTTATGGTAATTTGTTTTACTATGTTTTGTTTTGTTATGTTATGTGTAGTATTGGATCTGGATGATGTTATTGTTATGTATATTTAGTGATTGTTTTTGTGTTGCTTAATGTGTTTTAGGGTGACTTTGTTGATCGTGGTTATAATAGTCTTGAAGTATTCACTATCCTTTTGCTTCTTAAAGCTAGGTATGTTGCTTACACCTGTCTTAATTTAGCTTGTGTTCATGTGACTTTGAGTAATATTGCGGCAATTTTGTAGTTTTGTGACTTTCTAATTTATGAAGCACAGACACAGTCACAGACATGACACTAGCACTAACATGTCCACACAGACAATAATTTTAGGAAAGATTTAGAAATTATGGACCGAAATATGGTTTATGATAGAATGTGATGGCGTAATTTGATCCATGTAGCCGATCCCACTTGGTGGGAAAAGGCTTGGTTGTTATTGTGGAACTTACATAACCAATTGTATCGGTGTCAGACACGACACACCTTCGTTGGTTTTGTTGTGGAACTTACTAAATGTAACCACCACAAGTATTGGTATTAGACACTGGACACAACACACTTTCATTGTGAAGTAACGATGCTATATATGTGTTTAGATCTTGAATGTTAAGAGTTATTGAGTCTTTCTAAATACTTTTCCTTTTATTTAAGTATCTTTTTATTTTTTGTTTGGTTTTGTAGATACCCAGCTAATATAACCCTTCTACGTGGAAACCATGAAAGTAGACAACTCACACAGGTATGTGTTTAATGTACTTGGCTATCATACATGATATGAATTACTGTAGGCTTAAGCTAACATTTTAGGTAGAAGATGGGAAATTATTAAAGGTTTCTGTTGTGTCATTCTAGTCTAGCAAGTCAATTGTGTATTGCAAAAAGTAGCGGTTTGTTCAAATTCCCGGCTATAGCAAGCTAATGATGTTTTGTTTTTGGGGAGACATTTATAGGCCTTTTGTGATCAGGTTCTGTGGAAGGGCTGAGTTGTTAACTGCGATAAAAACTAATAGGTCTTGATTTGTTAAAATAAATTAGGAGTCTGTTGATTATATAATTGATTCAGTGATGTATTGTAAGGACTTGTGAATTATCATTCATGCTTTTTTACTACTGCTCTTGCTGTAGTAAGAAATGTCTAAATTTATGGATTTCTATTACGAGATCTTACAGCTTAGATGATAGTTTTTGAAAGGATTTTTCTATCATGTGCAAATTTGCACATGTTAAGAAGTTTAAAAAAGTAAGTTTACATTGGAACTTGTGTATTTAATATTCAATATGTATCTTTTTAATAAACAATTATTGTTTTTCGATAAAAGGTTTCCACTTTTAGTTGCTTTAAGATGTGCAATATTGCAATGTTGCACATGGTAGACAAACCCTTTTTGAAATGCCATTAGAAATTAGAGATGAGAAAAGTTGCCAATTGATGTTAATTTTCTGTAATTTAATATTTTGCTAGGTCTATGGATTTTATGATGAATGCCAGAGAAAGTATGGAAATGCTAATGCTTGGCGATATTGTACCGATGTTTTTGACTATCTTACACTTTCTGCAATTATAGATGGAACTGTAATTCTCTTTCACTCTTTTCTTCCCTCCTTCCTCTCTCTATTCCCTACTCACATTTAAGCAGTGCATGTGCTTTTTATTTATTTTTATTTATGCTTTAAGAAAACGTAACTTTCTTATATGCTATGGTCAACCCAGGTGCTTTGTGTTCACGGTGGCCTTTCTCCAGACATCAGAACAATTGACCAGGTTCTCTAGCTCCCTTCTCAGTTGCTGGTTGAAATCAACATTCCCTATGTATCTGTGTATTATACTATGGCCCTGTTTGGATAAATAAATAAATTAAGCGCCTATAACATAAGCACTTGTTGTATAAATTTTTTCTATACCAAAACTCAAAGATAAAATAAAGTTAAACTGTTCTCATATAAGCTATAAACTGTTTTCATTTGCTATCTTGGAGAATTTATGGAAATAAGTTGAAGATAGCTTATTGATGTGTCATAAGCTCTCCTAAACAATCTTGTAAATGGTTATGTCAGTAGATAAGCTCTAATAAGCTAATCCAAATAAGCCCTAAGTGCATTTGGAATAACTTATTTTGTATTTAGAAGAACATAATAAGAATGACACATAATCTTCTCTCAAAAGCTGTCCTTGTTTTGAAATTAAGCAAAACCAAATGTGTGCCATGCTAACTTGCAATGTATAATGACTAGATGTCTTACATCTTGTGTCAAATATTTTTTTTACTGAATTTTTCATTGACATTGTGTATGTAAACCTGTCCACCCTTTTACCACAACTTATTAATAGGGCTGATATGTATATTGTTTAAAATCTAGTAATACAAATTTTATGACAGATAAGAGTCATTGAGCGGAACTGTGAAATTCCTCATGAGGGGCCATTTTGTGATCTTATGTGGAGTGATCCTGAAGATATTGAAACATGGGCAGTCAGTCCACGTGGAGCTGGTTGGCTTTTCGGATCCCGGGTTACATCTGAGGTAATGTCATGGATTGTCAATTGCTTATTAAATTAAGCTTTATGTGTGGGTTTTACTGATTCATTCTTTTCATGCAGTTCAATCACATAAACAACCTTGATCTTGTTTGTCGAGCACATCAACTTGTACAAGAAGGACTTAAGTACATGTTCCAAGATAAAGGCCTTGTAACTGTAAGCATCTGAATCTTATAAAAATTTAAGAAGAATTTGATGATTCATTTTTTTGATCAACTTGTCTTTTGAGGTGGTTCGTCCGGTCATGTTAAAAGACTATAGAGGCTATAATCTGAAATAGTCCAAAGGGAACCCCCGAGGTGTTTCAAGTAAGCGAGCTTGAGCTTGCTGTTTGAGGGGACTCGGTTATTGTTAGGTGGGGGGAGCATTGTGGGGCAAAATCAGGCTACTGCAGCTTCTCCATTTCTGAGTATTTTGGAGTAGCTGTTGTGGCTGCTTCCCCTCAATCTTATCTCATAAAGATCTAAGGGTGAATACACCCACACTAGCTCAATTTACAGACAAATCACTTGAGAAGGGCTTTTTTCCATTGATTAATCCATTTAGATGGTCCCACCTTGTGGGATAACTTTCTTGGTAGCTATTGTATTTAATTTTCTGAAAATATTGATTCCAGTTTTATTTGAAAATATTGAGGTAACAAAGGTATTTTTTAAATTTGCAGGTATGGTCTGCACCTAATTATTGTTACCGTTGTGGAAATGTAGCTTCTATTCTCAGTTTCAATGAAAATATGGTGAGTCAACCGAAGCTTGTTTTGATTGTTGCATCATTTGGTCTCATGGTGTATGTGTGCCTTTGTTTTTTGCATATCTCATGGGAAGAACTTTTTACTTTATGCCGTTTTTCGTTATAGCTTCCAATAGTATTCTTCTTGTATGGCCTTCATGTTAAATAAATCAAGAGACACAGGAGAATACATTTCTCTTTACTCCTATAGTTGTTGGAATTAAGAGGCATTTATTTTAAAATCTTGGATGGTGCTATTTTGCAAAACAACTTCTTTTAGGGATAGTTGGCGTGTCCATTACAGTTGGAACACATGTATGCATAATATGTCAGATTGTCAGTCACATATGGGGTATCAGAGAAAGTACTTTTGAATGACTGTTACCAATATTTATCATGTACCTGGTGGAATCAGCGTTTAGACGCATTACATTATTTCTTCGTAGTTCAAAATGACTGCTTTAATGTTAAGTGGATTTTCTCATGAAATTGGATGGTGAGAGGGAGATCACTAGGGATGAAAGTAACAGGAGAATATGGTAACTGCATTTTCCCATGAAGCTGCTGAGGCTTGTCAAGATCAGTTTTTAATATGAAATATATCATGATATGTCCTGAGGCTTTAAACTGTGAACACAAACTAAAATCATAAAAATATTTACAAAGAAACCATATTAAAAAATCAATAAAACTGCAAAGGAAGTTGCTAATTTTCTTGTAGATGCTGTTGAAATTTTAGGAATCAGATGTAAAGAAAAGAAATGAGATGTAGATGGAGTGCATGAAAATATTAGTCTACTAATGAGGCTTTGATTAATTGTGATATAAATTATAATACATATAAAACAGACTTTTTTTTTGTTGCTAAACTATGACTTTAACAGACCAAAGTTGTTAAATAAAAGGTGTTTAGGACACTAGAAACTAAAGTAGGACATAAATGACATGCTCAGACTGGAAAGTGGTACGATTGGTCAGAGTGGCGATCCATGAGAAGGTTTTCAACTATGAGCTCTTGTTTCTCAGTGATCAGATTTTCCTAATTCTAATAGCAAGGATCTATTTGGCAAGATGATAGTCTAGAATGAGTAAATAAAGATGGCTATTTTAGTAGGATTTTTGGGCAACTGATTGGTAAAACACAAATAAGCTTAGGCAATAGAGAGCTTGGAAAGGCATCCGTGGACAATGTATGAGGCGGCTGGCAGGATAGATCAAAGATCAAATAGGAATTAATGTAACCTAAAAACAGAACAAAAATAGTGGGTAACAAATGCAGTCAAGATTTTGGAGACTTGCTGCAGAACATAAACCAAAGGTCATGCTCGATGTGTGAAAATGTGTGAAAAATTGGAAGATATATCAAAGCAACATGAACATATATTTTTCTTACGAGACTGAGTTACTGTGATGCCATATACTGACCCTTGATTTATTTACACAATTGTTGACTGAAAAGAAAAATATCCCCTTTATTTGACCTCAACATTATTATAATTTGGTTTGCATTTTTGGTATAGAACTCTATATACTCTCGGTTACAGTTTTAAACCTATATACACTTTTTTAACACCCACTCTCCTATTGGAAGGAACTCATGTGGGTGTCACCACTTCATGTGGGACCCATTTCCAAAGTGCGGCACCTACATAAATTTTACTCGATAAGAGAGTGAAGGTTAGAGTGTTAGAAAGAGTGTCCATATCACTCCTCTAACCTATTTAGATCCTTCGCTACAAGGGATATATATCCTTGTCTAGACACAACTGCTTTTTGAGCTGGGGTGTATGTCTGGTCCAATCCAATAGTTAAATAAAGTCACTAAATAAAATAGAAAGGGGGTCAACAAATACACTTTCGTAGTTACAAAAGCATGTAGTTTTGAACTCATTTGCAATTTTTGGTGTTGGTGATAGTTGGGCTATGACTGGTACATGCCGTTTAGGCGACAATTATGCTTTTTTTTTGTCCATATATTTTTATTTTTAAATCTTGAATCCCTGCTATTTATTTGATTTGATCTTAAGGTGGTAAATGTATAGTGTCGGGCCTAATGAAAATTACTGCTTTGTAACATGCACATTTGTGTGTTGAAACATTTGTCGGTGTCATGGAAGTGCATAGAAACATTTGTGTGTTTTAATTAATGCGATCTTGTAAACTTGGATTTTGATGGTTGTTATCCTGCTTATATGTTACTAGCATTTTGGTTACTGACCCTTGGATGTTTTCTTGTAACAGGAGAGAGAAGTTAAGTTTTTCACTGAAACAGAGGAGAACAATCAGATGAGAGGGCCTAGGACAGGTGTTCCATATTTCTTATAATTTGGCGAAGGTTTGAGTGAATTTATTGTAAAATTATGCAGTAAATGGCTTTCTATTATGATTGGACAGTGTTAGTCATGTATTGTGGAGATTCAAATGCATTGGTTTTTCTTAGGTGAACCCTATTTTTGTTTTAGTATTTTTTGTCTTCAACCAAATATTGAACATTCTAGTTTCGCAATCTTTTGTACAATACAATATTGAAAAGTGTATTTCTTAGTCCTCACGATGATAAAAAGTACAGTGATATATGCAAGTTCGTTATAAGTTAGTTGCACTCACCTACACTTTTTGTTGCAAAAAAAAAAAAAAACTAATCTCAACTCGTTAGTATACATTATTTTCAACTGCCACAAGTGGGTAGTAGTTTCAGCACCATTCTTTTCTATGTTGTTTGAATAAGGTTTCTTGGAATGTAAATGTTATAAATGGATCTCCAAATAAATAAACTAATTTGGCAGATGAGAATACATGATTGTATGTTACGGTGGTATGGTTTTACTTATTCTTCATCAGTAGCAATATCGCTGACATTGCAAAAAAAGTTATTACAAGCCAAAGTACGAACTAAGTTTCAATATTATTTTTTTGTAGGCAATGTTAGACAAAGATCTTTGTTTTAACTCTACCATTCAGAGTTATGCTTTGGATATGTATTTTGATATCTTTTGACAAACATCCCATTCCTATTTTGAACAGTGGTTCAAAAATTCAATAATAGTGAAAGAGTGATAACAAGGCCAACTACAACTCTTGCCTTTTGAACAATCTTATTCTACCGTTGGTAAAAAATAGTTTATTCTACCATATAAAAATATGGCAATTGAACTCAGTGTGTAGGAGCATTTGAATGAGATAATAAGTTATTTCTTCTTAATCAGATGTTATAGGTTCGAATGCAGCCCTAAAATATTTATAACATTAAATTGAACATAAAAATAACTTCATAAACTGTATTACAATGAATAAAAAAAAGACTGCCTATAAAAAGCATTACAAAAGGAATTAGGAATAATAAAAACTAAACCCGTGAGGAGGAGCCATGAAGAGGACGGTCGTGTTCACAACATAGAGGAGATGTGATCTCGGTCGTGTGGGGAGCCAAAGCTGATAGCCGATCACTATCACCGAGACAGCCAAAAGCAAAAGAGCCAATGCGAAGAACAAAAATTCTACAGGACGATGGTGGTGAGCCTTGGTAACATATTAAGGTTAAAAAAGAATTACTCTCTAAGCCAAGATCACTAATCCGTTTAATTACATAAATCAATCCCATGACAAGATGAGGGATAGCCATGATTCTAGCTAAGAGGAAAGCCTATGTTTCATTGCATAAACACATACCAAAAGTCGTTCAATTATTGGTTGTCGAGAAACCAATATCAACATTGCTCTTGATAAAACTTAAAGGCAAAGCTATCCATCCAGGGTCATGAACAGAGCGTGTAACGTTGTTTAGGCCTATGAAGACTCCCTTGCATTAGTCGAATCACTGAGAAAGTTTGGAGAGCTGTGAATTACATTCATGTAGTCTGCAGAACGACATTCCTCACAACTTGAGTTTCTTGTGGAACCAAATTCCCCCGAAAGGTCATGCCAAACACAATTCACTTCTCGTATTCTAGGTGTTGCAGCATCATAGAGCATAGTTTGCTGAAGGTGTATGTATTTAGCACAAGATTAAATATATTGTTTAACATGTTATGATGATTCCAACTATCAACACTAGATGAATGTTGTCTATTAGGTAGGCATACCTTCTCCATATGATTCTTTTTATCGGTGAACAGGGCCGGCCCTTTCAATTTGAATGCCTTGGACAAATCAAGAGAATGGTGCCCCTATAAAAAAAAATCCACAAAAAATGATAAGATTAAGAGAAATGAATGGAAAAACTATTAAACATTTCATCTGACATTGTGCAAGAAGAACACAAGTATGAATCTTTGAAATGTGAACCAAATAACTCTAAGTTTTCTGCATGTTTCTGGATTTTACAGAAGACATAGGCTTGTGTTTTGTTCCTTATGAAGGCAACTTTATTAGCTCATTGAACTTTTATGTCATGGATAATTTGATATATTGATTAGCCTTGTTGGCTTATTTCTAGCTTCTATCAACGACTTTTTTTTTCTTATACCCGTACATTTAAACCCTCACCCCAACATTTGACATGAACTATCTATTTTACCCGTTTATAAACTTAAAAGCACTTCATTTTTTTCATTTGTCTCACAAATTTTTTCAAACGTTTCTGGTTTGCTAAAGAGAGAGCGAACGATTAAGTATCAATTGGTATATCGGAAAACAATTTTTTAGTTTTCCGGTTTGGAAGATTCCTCCGGAAATAAGTATTTATCTCTTCTGGTTTGCGTTTTTCTACCGGAAAACATTATTTATCTCACCCGGTTTGTGTTTTTATGCTGGAAACCTCGTCTGATCGTTTTTTATTCAGATCTAGCTTCAAGAAAACTCAAATGAACTATTCCACTTCAGTTCTACATTTCCTAAAATGCATAGGAAGTGTTCCGGTTTAATTTGAGCCACCACAAAACTTAAAACATGTGTTCCAGTTTAGAAGGGCCCAAAAAGTTGGTCGAAGACTTCTAGAAGCTATGTGCCTCAACTACTACCGATGTGGAGATTGTTCTTCATTTCTATGTAGATTGTATATTTTATTGCTCATCCCAAGTTGGAAGTGATGTGAACAACTTCCAACTTAGCTTATTAGTTGACTAGTACATAAGGTAGAAGCCTGACTCTTTCATTTGTATCATTTTTCTACTATCATCAATACCAACTTTTTAACCTTTCTCTCATTTCCTCTGGTATCATGTTTCTCAACAGACATGAATCAACAATTCTTATTGAACAACTTCGTATTACGATCAATCCAAAAGACGATCCATGACCAATTTCACAACTCTAGGAGCATCAACTGTCACAGCTACTTTTACTGTTGGTATATTGCACCATTCAGTGACTTCACCAAACCTGGTTTATTACAATCAGAAAAAAGATATAAAAGTGAGGTGTCATATAATAACGGTAACGCAAAGACAGTTGACAAATTTGCAATACAAGATGAAGACAAGATATCATTACAAAGAGGCTTTTGTTCAACCCCCTCTTCCTAAAACATCCATTGGACTTTTTCAATGTTGAAAGCAGTTACAAAAGAGAGAAAACCATCTAATTGGTTCTCCCAAGCTTTTCAAGCCAACACATTAGTTCTTCAAAATCATATCTCTAGCCAAAATATGGACCTCGAAGTCTTTCTTAATAGTTTTTTGTACAATTTTCTAGGAATTTCCCTGTCTCTAGCAATTGGACCACCCTTCATGTTTACTATGCAATCTACATATTTCTTCCACAAATGCCCAAATCACCTAAGTCGAGATTCAACCACCTTTTCTACAATAAGGTCCTACCGCTTGACAACTAGCTTTTAAAGTAAGATTTCCTCATTTGCTTGTGTTCTTATCAAAGGGGCACACTGTCACTCAGCAATCAGGAACGAGCTTAACATACTCTAGGTTATGTTCTCTATTCCGCTCAAACACCACTCACAATCAGAGTATCTTTGTAGTTATCCCTTTCATCATCTTCGGTCCAGCAAGGTACATTTTGGCAAAACCAACGAAGAGGGGTAAGCTTGGTGGTGATTGTTATTCTTTAGAGAATGTTTTAGGACAAAATGCAATCCAAAAAGCATCTTAAAAAACTATTCTGCATAATTTCAGTTTGGAAAGAACTGTTATGAAATGAGCATTAGCATCCATATGAATATAGATAAATTAAAAGAAATTCACAAGCCCTCCAAGGCCTTATATCAACTGTTGGGGGTTTTTACCTTTTCTGTTTATTTTCGAGTATTGTAAGTCCCCTTGTAATACCACTGGTTTGGACTCTAACAACGCCCTCCGTGCAGTTTACAAGTGAAGGATCAACGACTGCAAGCAACGCTGTTGGGTCATGTAGGTAAATTCCTGTATTAAAAAAACTATAATTTATAAGTCAGATGATTAAGTCTCTCCCATTTATTTGGTGCAGTATGAAGACTAACCTTTGATGTTGTATGCCTTACGATAGTAAGAGAAATACACCTCTAAGATTCGATTCAAGTATTGAGCAAATTTTCCTTTTGAACTTGCCAACTTTTCTCGATCAGAACCTAGTCATTTTGTTTTTTGGATAAGGGTGAACCAAAACAAATGTGACAGAACAAAACAACTGAAATGAATCAAAATCAAAACAAAGAGTTCCAATGGGGGGTACCTGTAAATACGACTTGTTGTGTAACGTTTATTCCCACGGTGAGAACATCTGCGCCACTTGTGAATACAACATCTGCAGCATCTGGATCACCTAATATCTGGAATCAAATCCAACTGAAAATTTAGATAGATCAAGCGGTGAGCGGTGTATAGTTTTACAGAGTTTATTTCAAGAATTTGAATAAAAAATGGAAATACTTACATTTGTTTCAGCAGCAGGATTCACACTTCCATTTACCGCAAAAGCTCCACCAAGCAAAACAATCTGACCAATGTTCTTAGAAAATTCCGGGTCCACCTGTATAGCCTGCCATGCAGAATTTGGTCGTGAGACAAAGTACCAAGAGTAACGTGAAAATAACATATTTGAAATTGCAAACATATCATACCAAAGCAATATTTGTAAGAGGACCTAATGCCACAACCGTGATTTTTCCACGGTTAGCTTTTGCTTGGTTAACCAAAAAGGAGGCAGCTGATTCGTCAAGGGGTTTCCTATTTGGTGGTGGAAAATTTTGGTTGCCAAGTCCATCTGCACCATGGACAGAATCCCTAATGTGAAGTTTTGTTTCTTTCTGTAAAAGTGAAATGAGTGAAAATAATTAGTCAAGTCAAATATCAAGTTATACTACAGATCAACTAATTTCATAATGCAATTTCTAAGTGACTTCATCGGCGAGGTGATCAACAACAATGCATTCGAAAGGAATACACAGATTTCAACTAGCAGAAAAATAGTTTGATAAAAGGAGTTGTGGTTATTGGGAAATTGATATATGTTAAATATATAACCAAGGCCAAAGTTTTAAATCATGTTCATCGGGACCCTTGATATTGCTGAGAATCAATGTCAAATGGACATGACACAGACACTGACACGTTGACACCAATAATAAATGATTGAGTGTAACCACATGTTTTCCGACACTGGACATGTCTTTAATCTAAAGTGTTGGTGCTACATGAAGCTAGCAGATGACCTTGGTTGCGTTGTGGTCGTAGAGACATCGAAAACCTTGAATCGCGGCAAAAGGTCCTTCTTTTAACAACCTATCAAAGTAGATATACGAGTTGTTACACACTTACAGTTAATGTGACATGAGATCCTTCGGCAACTGGTATATCAGTTCTTCCAGCAAACTCCAACTACACAAATGCAAATTTAGTATCAAAAGTGGATTTCATCAAATAACACTGTTTTAAATTCAACAAGAAGAGCTGAACAAATAACAATGGCAACCAAAACCACACAATCCAAGCAAATAGATATTCAACCTATAACAAATTTAACACATGTGTATTGAAAATTGAAAATAAAAATCATCAATCCAACAACAAAATAAGGAGAGTAGAGAAACAAACACGCCAAAATTATTTACCCTATTCGGCCTAAATTGACCTACGTCTGGGGGAGAGAGCAGCTCTCCAATCAACTATCAACGAGAACAAACAAGAAATTTGTTCTACAAAACATAGATTTTAAGGTACATTAGAACAAAAACAAATCCATCAAAAAATGGAACTTAAAACAATAACAAAACAAAGCATTACCAAGTGCAAGGCATTTCTGGTAGCAAGAGTAGTGTAAACATTTCCAAAGATAGTAGTAAGTCCAATAACTTCAACTTCTGGTGATCTTAGAGCAAGGAATATTGCCATAGCATCATCTGCAGAAATAAAACCAATCACAATATTATGATCAAAGTCAAATAAACATGGAATTTGAAAAATTAAACATAGACAAAGAGAGAAAAAAAAGTATGTTGTGTATTAATTAATATTTACCGATTCCAGGGTCAGTATCAATTATGATCTTCTTTGGTTCCTTTTGGGCTGCCATGTGATTTGATGATTCTCTTGAGCAGAAGTGAGTGATGATTTATGAGTTTTTACTATGAATTATTAATTGATAACTGAGTTAGCACCCTCTCAAGTACCTTAGAGGTGCATTTGAAGATACATCGACACGTAAGTATCTTTGCATGGTGCTTTTATTTACTGCTGCAACAATTAATCTACTACTACAACAAAACTAGTAAAATACCATGCATAGAGATACTCGAAATGTGTGTCAAAAAGAGAAATTGCGTTTAAACCAAATACATCATCATAGTCACAAGACATCATTTGAGTCAAAAAGAAAATTCTAGACGCAATTTATTTGATAAAATAAATTATTTTGGGTTGCAAGACATCATTTGATAAAATTATTTGATTTTGACTAGAAGTATAGGTATAAATATTTTTCAGTTTCATATCGTATGAAACTATACATATATTTTTCAACGACACTAATAATATAACAAATATAATATAAATTCTTATCATTTTGAATTACACCAGCAACATAACATTCTTGTAGGTATTTTTTTTTTAATTAACAAGTTTAGGGATTGAGTAATTATGTATTTCTTTTTTCCCTCTTGTTTAGTTGTGATGGTAGTAAGCTTTTGAGACAGTCACTCTCCTCTGGTACACCTTATGTTAGAGTGGGCTTTTTTTTGCTCGTAATATATTTTATTTTGGCTTTAAAAAAATAAAGTGTATAATTGAAAATGAAAAAGAGATGGAAAAACGAGGGTTCCAAGAATGAGTGCTTCTTCTCAGTCGCTGTTCCGATCACCATCAGGATTTCAACGTAACATCAATTAGGTGATCCAATTTTTTTTCTCTTGTTTTGTGATTCATTTAAACATGAATTGCTTACGTGACCCATTTGTGTACCATTTTTATCTTTTGCGTTTCATTTTTGGTTTTTGGATTCACGACAATTTGTGAACCCTACTGATTGGATTGCAAGATAATGCATTTTTCTGTTTGTCACATCAGTTTGTTTGCAATTCAGCCTGCCTCGCCATGTTTGATTGGCAGGCTGAACTTGCAGTGCCGGCTACTGTTACAATACCTACGCCGTCCAACACCGTTTCCACATCAATTGCACTAGTACCTCCAAAATCATTGGTAGGACAAAGTTCCAAGGATGAGAGAGCGTTCCCGGTACCTTGTCTCAAAGGCGATGCACTAGTATCCGAACAGGACAGGATGATTACCAACGGGGTGTGAGGAGTGCAAGAATGCGTTAAGGGCCAGATTGACATTGAACAAAGGAGACAAACCGTATCTTGCACATGACTTGAGTTCCAAATTAGGCAAGATTTGGATAACGAAGGCTATCTGGAAAATGGTACCACTCGGCAAAGGATACTGTGATTTTCACTTTGATTCGGTGGATGATTTACGTAAAATATGGGCAGCAGGCACAATCAATCTTAAGTTGGGTTTGTTGAGACTATCTCAGTGGACCAAGGATTTCAAATATCATTCTTAGAAACAGACAAATGTATCCCTTTGGATTCGCTTGATTGAGTTACCGCAGGAGTATTGGCGGGAGAGAACATTGAAGGAAATCGCAAGCTCAGTTGGCACCCAAATTGACATTGATGGTCCGACTCGGAACTGTACCTTTGGGCACTACGCGCACATTTTAGTTGACATTGATTTATCCAAGAGAGCATACAATGAAATCCTAGTTGAGCGGGATGGTTTTGCTTTCAAAGTGCAAGTCCAATATGAGAGGAGACCTTTATTTTGCCATAATTGTTACTCTATTGGACACAATGTCTCAACTTGTCGATGGATACATCCGCAAGCAGCCAAGGAAAAGAATGATCATGGGAAACAACCTATTGTGGCCGAAGCTGAAGCAGCAGCCCCTAAACCAACAAGGTAGCAACATGATGTGGGGGCGTCAACTTCGGCCAACGGAAGTACTTGGACTTGGGTCCCGATTCTTGTTACTTCCACAATTACTACTACTCAGAGGGTTCAGATTTCTTCTGCCTTTATATCACTGGCTTCACAGACTCAGACAATTTTGACCCCTATCCCTTCCTCAGCTATGACTTCTAATACACATATGGTGCTAGTTACTATTGTCTCTTCAACAATGACTTCTTCCTAGACGACAGCTCCAGTGCCTAGTCCGTCTTTGTCGTCCAACTCTTTCAGCTTTCCTTTCCACAATGTTTTTGATTGTATCTCTGCTGATGAGTTGCCACGTACTAGCCCAGTGATGGAGGTTGTTTCCTTTGTAGCGCACGATGACGTGCATTATGAGGAAGTGGAGCAGTTCCATCAAACATCGCGGAAGGAGTTCGAGATCCCCACGATTGACAATGTTACTGTTACGCTTTCTGATGATGTGGAACATAATCATTCGAGCCTGCGGGAGCTGGTGGATAGTTCCAAGGGTTCCCATGAGCATATCCCACACTCATCACCTGTTGAGCACGATGACATGCATGAGGTATCCGTTGAATTGGTGTAGGTTCAAACAGATAATTTTGTTGAGCACGAAGACGTGCAATCTGATTCATGCAGCAGTCCCTTGGTGCTCATTCCGTTGATGTTTCTTCGATGATACATGTGGCTTTAGAGAGCTCCCTTGATGGGATGGAAATTGTTGTTCAAGAGGTTGTCCCGAAAGTTTGTTTAGAGCAGAGTGTTAGAGTACACAGTAGTTCTAGACTACAACATGACTTGGAGTTATAGCGCCGAATTCGTGAGAATGATCAAAAATCTGCTGAAGCTCCTTTCCTCCCTATTTTAACTAGAAAGCAAAAGCAACACTTTAAGAAGACCATTATGGGTAAGCCGTACAAAACCCGTTCTACGAGTGATAATTCTTCTTATGATCAATGATTTTTTTGTATTGGAATGTACGTGGTTTTGGTAACTAAGACACTAGAATTGCCTTAAAAAATTATTATTTGTTTCATAGGTCTGTGATTATTTTTTTGGCTGAATCGATGATTAGTTTTTTGCAAGCTCCTTCTTGGTATTGGCATGGTATTGGGGTCACAACTCTTGGTATTCAGGCTATCTCCTCTCACATTTTCCGTGAGTGTAACACTTGTGCTGACAGTTGGCTCGATGGGTCACTCGGCAGTTTGGTTGTCCGTTTTGCCTTCTAATTTTCAGTTGGATTTTTATTCGGACCGCATTGGTTTGCCTCGGTTGAGATTCCCGCATGCAGCTGTTGTTATTTTTTTTCTTTTTTCTTTTCTATTTTTATTTCTTGTTTTTTCTTCGAGGGTTTTGGCCTAGTCCCCACCTCTTGTATTTTTCCCCCGTTTTTAATAATATTTCAAGATTGGCGGTAGAGGATGGGGTTTCATCGGGGTGCTAACCTATAGTTGGGATGTCGTTGCTTTCCGTTGATGTCTGTCCTTTCTTCTGGTTTAGCGAGAAAAAAAATGAAAAAGAGAGTCCAAACCATGTATTCCCTTTATATATATATATATATATATAGTATAGATTAATGATTTAATTAATAAAATCAAGTTTTAATTAAATAATCAAGCCTAAATTTAATTCCTTTAAAAAAAATCTTAAATTTAATCAAACAACTAATTATTTAATCAATAATATTTCACCAAAAAGAGGATAGATGGATGAAATGATCAGGAAAAGAGGCAGCGATAGTCTCCTCCCTCCGAGTCTTCAAAATTGATTTGGAAAATAGGTCGATAAAAAAGAGGCAACAATGGTCTTCCTTTAGCAATTTTATGGAGGAAAAGATGGTCACTTGAGAATATCCTTCACAAATAGTTGAGTTTTTTGTGAAAATAATTTTAAATTTTTATTCTAAAAAGTTGGAGGTAAACTTTCCCATAAAAACTTTGGAGGTAAGCATTTTGTCAAACAAATAAATTGAAGCATGAATTGAAAATGATTTTGTAGCTAAAAAAAAGTGAAAATAATTAGCGGTATTATGACTTTTATCTAGGCTATGTGTAATTTGCCAGACTTACAGCCATGGATAGCTAACCATTTCTCAACAAAAAAAAAAAAATATTATAGATAACTATCCATGGCTAGTCTATGGGTAACTCCTCTTACAAGTTTAAATAACACCGACATCTTTATCCACAATTTAGTGACGGCTTGGCACACTATACATAAAACATTACAGTGGCCACGGGGTGGTGGCTAAATGTTGTGGGTGATGACAAATTTTCTTGTAGTGGAAGTAGGGTAAATGAATGGAAGATTAAAATAAAAAATGAAGAGATTACAAATGATAACAAATTAAAGAAGAAGGAGAAATAAAAGGATTAAAGATAAAAGATTAAATAATAGAAGGAGGGAGAATAATGATAGGAGATTATGAAAGGTTAAAGAGAAGAAGGAGAAATGATAAATGGGAACATTCAACGTTCGTTCTCGTGCTTAAACACGTTAAATGTTTCTGTAACTACCAACTGAGTTGTATTTATGAGACTAATTTTTATCTTTTCTTTAAAGTTGTCTTGTTTGTTTGATTTCGAGTAGGTCATTTGTACTCACATTTTAATGTTATTTTTTATAGTTATATCCCTAAAATATTTTGTCACACTTAAAATTTCATTAATGTTTGTTTTAATACCAACACAGTCTTTGATCTCATAATATAACTATATACAAATCATATATTTTCATTCCCAAGTTTTACTCTTCATCTCTCTCACAAAAATGAATTGAACGTGAACAAATCTGACCAAAGGTTAAAGATTGAAGTACAAATTAGCTTCCATTAAAATTTCATTGCATGGTTGAAAATTGAAAAAGAGGTGAAGGACATTTTTCTCAAATCAAGGGGTAACCCAAGGTTCATAAGGAGTAACTAGAATAAATCTTCAATATTTCTACTTTTGTATTGGTTTATAACAAAAACATCCTCATATTCCTCTACTTTTTGAAATTGGTATCATTCACACCAATTTTGAAGGACACCTAGCACATAATAGAGTTTTGTATTTATTTATTTATTTATAATTAGGTGAGAAATGGGTTGCGAGGGCCAATTTCTTGCCTTCCCCCTTTTTTTCTACATATTTAAAAAGCAAAAACGAAATTCCTAGCTATTTTAATTAATATAAATTTAAGACGCTTAATTTTAGACAAAATTAAGTGTCTCTTCTATTGGTAGCTAAAGACAAAAATTGTTTTTTGGGTATCAAAATTGCTGGTCTTGTCCTTTACTTTGCCAAGGCGATGCGTTTTAGCTCTTTTTCTCCTGTTTTATTTTTTGTTGTGTTATTGAATTAAACTTGTGTGTTTTACTTTGACACACCCTGTGCGTAAAACTCTCTTTTTTGATAATATATTCATTTTAGGTTCTTAAAAAAATGGGTTAGTTAATAAAAACCAAGTTTTAATTAAATAATTAAGCCTAAATTAATCAAATAATTAGTTATTTAATTACTGATATTTCATTAAAAAGAAGAGAGATCGATGAAATCACGAGGAAAAGTGGCATGAATGTTCTTATTCCCTTTGCGTCTATATAAATTATCATGATCAGATAATAGAGAACAATGAATTTATGAGTAAAAGAGAAGAGAGATGGATAAATAGAGGCAACAATGGTCTTCCTTTAGCAATTTTATGGAAAATAAAGCTTGGAGATTATGAAAGGTTAAAGAGAAGAAGGAAAAATGATCATTTTAATGTAAGTACGGATAAGTGGAAACTTTCGTAATTCGAACTTGTGCTTAAACACATATAATGTTCCTATAATTATCAACTTAGTTGTATTTTTTAGACTAATTTTTATATATTCTTTAAAGTTGCCTTGTTTGTTTCATTTTGAGTAGGTCATTTGCACTCACTTTTTAAATTTTTTTTTAGTTACACTCCTAAAATGTTTTGTCACACTTAGAGTTTCATTATAACTATTATAATACCAAAATAGTCCTTAATCTAATAACAACTATACAAATCCTATATTTTCATTCCTAAATCTTAATATTCACATCTCTCACAAAAATCAATTGAATGTGAACCAATTTGACAAAAGGTGATTGAAGTACAAATTAGCTTCCATTAAAAGTTCATTGCATGGTTGAAAATTTAAAAAGAGGTGAAGAAAATTTTCATCAAATCAAGGTGTAACCCAAGTTTCATAAGATGTAATTAGAACAAATCTTCAATATTTCTACTTTTGTATTGGTTTATAGAAAAGCATATTCCTCTGCTTTTTTATCACCCAATAATGTTAAAAACATTTATTATAAGACTATATTTTTAAGACTTATTCTATTGATGTCCTAAATTCAAGTCAACCACACAATCTTATGTGAGAAAATGATGAAACTGATATGAAACTTAGCCAACAAAAATGCAGTGTTTGAAATAGAGTATTAGAATGAGTGTTACTAGTTCAATTTTTTTAGGAGACTAGTAAACATTTTTTTAGAGGAGGATTAGTACACAATTTCACATCTTAATCACCATAGTGCTACATGAGAATATATTCAAACTTTAATTTGATCGATATATTTTTAAAAAATCTTAAACAACACATGCATATGATGTGTACACCAATATAACACTCCTAATTAATTAACAATAAATTAGATGAACTTTATTGAGAAGATGAACTTGGGTGAAAAGAGAGAAGCAAACAAGAGAAAAATGAGAAAAGTGAATGATTATTTCATCGACTTGTAATGGAAGCTACAACATCCTTATATAGAGTTTACAAGTGAAGCTGTAGCATAAGTTACCATGTATTAATCTACACTAGATAGTAACTAACTTTATGACAGCTCATCACGTTAGTTATGAGTTCTAACTACTATGTAAACTAGTAACTTGCATTGCAAGTTATTGAAGCTTTGCTTGTTTCTACTTCTTCTTCATTGAGCACATGTGTTTCTATCTCTTTTATATTATCTTTCAACAGCCTCCCACAAGCTGGAGCATGATATATGTTTATCATTCCCAGCTTGCATATGAAAGTGTTAAATTTTGGAGGTGGAAGTGCTTTGGTTAAGAAGTCTGTCAGCTGCTTATTAGTTGAAATAGGTAGAAGCTTGAGAATACCCTTGTGCAATTTTTCTCTGACTAGATGACAATCAATCTCAAGGTGTTTTGCCCTTTCATGAAAAACTGGATTAGAGGCTATGTGAATAGCACTCTGACTATCACAGTAAAGAACTGGTTGCTTGACACACTTGATATTGAGATCCTTCAGCAAGTACAATATCCATTGAAGCTCACATGTTGCAACTGATAAAGCCTTATATTCAGCTTCTGAAGAGGACCTTGAAATGGTTGGTTGCTTCTTTGCTTTCCAAGATATTAGTGAAGAGCCCAGAAAGAAACAAAATCCAGTAGTTGATCTTCTTGTATCCACACAACCTACCCAATCTGCATCAACATAACCTAAGATTTGTGCTTCTGACTTTCTTAGAAATAGAAGACCAAGACCAGGTGCATTTTTTAGGTATCTTAGAATTCTACAGGAAGCTTTGTAGTGAATAGTAGTAGGATGATTGAGAAACTGGCTTAAATGTTGAGTGGCTAGTGAAATGTCAGGTCTTGTAGTATTTAAGTACAATAATCTTCCAATGAGCCTCCTGTAACAAGACACATCAGTAAAAGGTTTACTTGTGTCTTGATGCAATTTGACTGAAGTGTCCAAAGGTGTAGGAGCAGACTTGACACCTAAAAGAGCCGATGAATCAAGCAAATCAAGGCAGTATTTTCTCTATGAAATAGAGATTCTCTCTTTGGAATGAGCTACCTCTAATCCCAAAAAGTATTTGAGAATCCCTAAATCTTTGATTTTGAATTGATTGTCAAGAATATTCTTAATTCTTTGGAACTCAACAAGTGAAGTGCCAGCTAATATAATGTCATCTACATGCACTAGAAGTGCTGTGAAATCACTTCCATGTTGAAGAGTGAACAAGGAATAGTCAGTAGTTGATTGACAATATCCTTCAGCTAGAAGTAATGTAGTTAACTTCTCATACCATTCTCTACTAGCTTGTTTCAATCCATAGAGGCTTTTCTTCAATTTACAGACTTTGTCAGATGAACATGACACACCTTCTGGAATGGTCATGTAAACAGTTTCTTGTAACTCACCATGAAGAAAAGCATTGTTCACATCTAGTTGTCCTCGCAGTAGTTAGTTTGACTACTGGTGAAAATGTATCAAAGTAATCAAGACCCTCTATCTGATTATAACATTTAGCCACTAGTCTTGCTTTGTATCTTTCAATGGAACCATCAGCTTTGTACTTGATTCTATACACCCATTTGCAACCAATAGGTTTCACATTTGGTGGTGTATCAACAATGCACCAAGTGCCATTATTAGCTAGTGCCTCTAATTCAACATTCATTGCTCTTAACCAATGATCAGACTGACATGCTTATTTATAGGTTTTGGGCTCAGTACTTTGTGTGACAGAAGTAGAAAAAACTTTATGTGAAGGTAATAAATGATGAAATGAATGAAAAGAGGATAGAGGATAAGAAATACCTGAGTTGATTGATGATGGTGACTGAGTAGATGAACTGCATACATAATCTTTCAAATAAGCTGGTTGAGACCTGAGTCTAGTGGATTTGGGTAAAGTAGTGGAGGGAGGAGGAGATGTGGAGATGTCATTTGTAATGGGAAGAGAAGAGTCAATAGGAAGAGGTGAAACATCTAAGACACTCTCAGTGGTTGGGGAAGATGAGATGTCAGACACAGATTGTATGTTGGTATGATAATTTCAAGGAATATTTGAAGAGTTAGATTGATAAGGAAGAATACTTTCATGACGAGTAACATTTCTAGAAGCGAAAATTTGTTTTGAGTGTATGTCTAAAAGAACAACCCCTTTCATACCACTTTTGTAACCAAGAAAAACACACTTTCTTGCTTTAGAATCAAGTTTGCTTCTTTGAGCTTGTAAAGTAGAAGCATAGGCTAAAGAACCAAAAGCTTTAAGTTGATGTAAATCAGGTTGCATTTTATGCGGTAGAAAATATGGTGATTGATTTTGTAAAATAGGACTAGGCACTCTATTCATGATAAAAACTACATGAACTGCAGCATAGGGCCAAAAATATTTAGGTAAATGAGATTGAAAGAGTAAAGCTCTAGTGATATTCAAAATGTGTTGATGTTTTCTCTCAACTCTTGCATTTTGTTGAGGTGTTTCAACACAACTAGTTTGATGTAAAATGCCTTTTGATGCACAAAAATGAGGAATGTTAAATTCATGACCATTGTCACTTCTAACTGTTTTCACATTGCAGTTAAAATGATTTTCAATGAGAGTTATGAAATCAATGACATGTTGTCTGGTTTCACTCTTTGTTTTCATTAGAGTTAACCAAGTATATCTGCTATAATCATCAACGACAGTTAAGAAATAGACATGTTTATGAATATAAGGAACATAAATAGGACCCTAAATGTCAAAGTGTATTAGATCAAAAGGTTTTGAAGCCTTATTACAACTGTCAGGGAAAGGGAGTTTTCTATGCTTAGCAAAATGGCATACATCACAATTACCCTTAGAATCAACATGAACAAAAGGAAAGCTAGATTTCAACAAATTCATTCTAGAAAAAGAAAGATGACCAAGTCTAAAATTCCAAAGGGCACTATCAGGTAAAGGAATATTGGAGTGAATGGTCTTGCTTGCAGAACAAGCCAGCTTATTTTCAAGATTCAAGTAGTACATGTCTTCTCTCTTATCACCAGAATCAATCATCCTCATGGTTTTCTTGTCCTGGATCAAACATTGAAAGCCATTAAAACTGACAATACTATTCAGTGAACTATTCATTTTTGACACAGAAAGTAAATTGTAATTAAAATCAGGGACATAAAGAACATCATAAAGAATGAGAACTGGAGAAAATTTAACAGTTCCTGAATGTATAGCCATGCTAATATGACCTGTAGGTAATTTTATGGACATAGGAGCAATTTCATTGTAAGAATGAAACCACTTTAGATTGCAACAAATGTGATGAGAGACTCCTGAATCTATGATCCAAGAACTTTGAGTAAAATTGTAATTTGTTAAAGAATTAATGAAACTTGTACCTTGCCTATCTGAAGGTGAATGACCAACAGGCATAGAAGTAACCTGATTAGAAGCATGCACAGTTCCCGAGCTTTGATTAAGAGATGAACCCTGAAGAAGAGTCATTAGCCTTTCATACTGCTCATGTGTGATAGCTGGAGCACTTCCCTTGTTATCAACACATGTTGAGGATTCTGCAACATGATTATCTCCCTCAGGTGCAGCATGATTGGCATATCCAGAGTTATAGTTTTTCTGAAGATGTGGTGGAATCCATGCTTCTTCCAGCATGTCTCAACAGTGTGATTGCTCCTTCCACAAAAGGTGTAAACACGTGTATTATCCTTAGAATTTGATCCTTGAAATGGTGATTTACCAGAAAAATTGTTACCTTTAAACTTTTTGGAATCAACAGCGTTGATTAAAGCAGAATCATCAACAGCAGGAGAAACATTATGTTGTCTTTCATATTGTAAAACCATAGAAAAAAATTTGTTCATGGAGGGAAGAGGATCCATTAACAAAATTTGGGATTTCACCATGCCAAAACCTTCATTCAAACCAGTAAGAAAACGAATGGCATAAAGCAAAGTATGATTACGTCTTGCATTTCTCATGAACTCACATGAACAACGAACCCTACAAGTGCAGTTTGGTATAGGCATGTAAATCTCCAATTTTTCCCAAAGAATCTTCAATTCAGAGTAAAAAGTTGTAACGGATTTGGAATCTTGTTGTAAAGAGTAAATCTCTTGCATCAGTTCAGATATTCTTACCAAATCACCTTGTGCGAATCGTTCCTTCAAA
>Ga0228710_1001192_pt1 | contig 38086 bp, 21 predicted proteins | sample MedpolnodulmetaG_FD_177995 | JGI IMG/M metagenome (GOLD analysis project Ga0228710, IMG submission 177995) | Root nodule microbial communities from Medicago polymorpha collected in Santa Monica, California, United States - pink nodules | ecosystem: Host-associated > Plants > Roots > Nodule...
ACCTGAGCTATTGGATGCAATAAGAAAAGTTAGAGATGAGCTCCAAACAAACTTGAACTTTAAAGGAAAACAGACAACTATTGAATCATATTTCAATAGAGTGTAATATATATTTTTTTCAGTTTCTTTGAATTATTAATTTATGATTTTCTTGGGACAGAAAATTATAAAAGGATCTCCTAAAAAATTATTATCTTATTATTTTATCGAGTTTTTCAATTTTTTACATTGGCCCAAGTCGGGATCGGACAAATTTATTATTTTAGAGAGTTTATTAATTTACCGAGTATTAATTTAAAGAGTTTCTACTGTATATTAATTGGAAAAAACTTAGGTACAATTCCTTAGGTGCTTTTCGTATGGTTCTTAACTAAATTCACCATGATTTCCTTTAATCCATAATTCTCTCAAAGTTTGTTATCTCCAAAAAAGTTGTATTTTTAGTTAAGAACCATACAAAAAGCACCTAATGAATTGTGCTTTGTCCATATTAATTTTGAAACTCAACTCTCAGGGTACGTCACAGTGTGACAAAAGCTAAAAAGAGTAGCCTTGTCTTTTTTGTTGAAAATTTGGGTAACTTAGTGCCGGATGAACCGAATATACCCTTTCAATGATAACTCCATTTCATGTTGTTTTGACTCTAATATTCAAAACTCAAAAGTCCAAAGTAATACATGTATTTTTTTTATAAAATAATATTAGCAATCAAAGTCTATTTCTTGTACTAATTATGCCTGCAATGATGCACATGTGAACCCATTATTATTAATGCCACTACTTGATTTTTGAAAATATTATCTACAATCATAGATGACCATTAGCTTAAATAAATAAAGGTCCGGTTTATTTAGACTTGATTTTGTATGAGTTTTTTTTTTATCTAATAATTAGCCTAATTCTTTATTTATGAAAATATTCTTATAAATATTTACAGGGAAATTAAAAAATTAAATTAATCATTTTTTGGAAAGAAAATTAAGGACCCGTTTGTTTTAGATTTAAAAAAAAAAAGATTTTCCTTTATATTTTTAAAATGGATTTTTTTTTTTAAATTTACTCAAAAATAGTAAAAGTTATTTCAAACTCATTTGATATAAGTTAAAAAGAGATTTTGACATTCACTAACTTAATTATTCATTGTTCAAGATTTTACATAGTAAAAATCACATATTTTTTTTCAAAATGACATCTTTCAAAAATGATTTTTATGAAAAGCTATTTGAAATAGCTTTTTTTTAGAGATTTTTTCAAAATTTTAGTATACAAAAAAATTATAACCAAATGATGAAATACTTAGAATGACATTTTAAGATAAATAAACTATTCAAACAGATTTTTCATTTGAAGCTTTCCTTGAAAATTTCTTTATTAAAAAAATTATAACAAAAACACATTACACTACCAAAATCTATTTTAAAAAAAGTTATAACAGACGAGCCCTATATTCATCTTAAAATTCGAGATTATCTTAATTATTTTTTAAATACTTTTCACCTCCACCTCAACGAGCAGCGGTTAAAATAGGAAAACTGTCCTCATGAACTTAACTCAATTGGTAAGAACAATTCATAATATATGCAAGTTGCGAGATTTGAATCCCGAACACCACAAAAAAGAAGAAAAAAAACTACTAGTAAAACTATCGTAATGATGTGACATACAAGATTTGTTTTAGATGTTGGTTCAACTAGAAGCCAAGCCTTAAAATCTTTTTCGCTTATTTAAATGCTAACTTATTGCAATTGATATTAAAGGATACAAGTAGTTTTTTGTTTTTTAATATCATATCATTCACTCGAAATTTAAAAATTATTCTTTCGAAATATAAAGATCCGTTTAAAAAACTGACATTTCTCAACAGACGCTCTTCCATACATATTAACTAGACTAGATATCATACTTGTATAGTTATGAGATATAGTTATATACGAACCGTATCGTGTCATATCATGTTGGTAGATGCAAGTAATATAATATACTGTATAATTTGCATAGCAAGTATAGTTGCATGATTAGGAGACGTGCCTAATCATGTCCTTATCCTTTTGTCCTTAAAGTAACCAAAAATATAGTTGCAAAGGTGTTATATCTACTCGTTTTAATATGTTTAATTACACAAATGATACATCAAAATTTACATGTATAATAGATTAATAATTGTTCAAGTGTGTGTAGGTACATGTATCTTTATAAGAACGTTATACTATTCTATAGCCACCATAGACTCATATAGAGGATCGTTTTAATATCTACACTGTAATCACACTAACTAGTTGAATAAGTTGCATTATCATGAAAATAAAAATAGTTGAATAGGTTAAACCAATGTGATTATAATTAGATCAGATCAGCTTTTTGAATCGGTTGAATCGGGAATAGGGGTCTAGTCTGGCTCATGCTGTCCATGAGAAACTACCATATTGTGATTATTTACTCGATGGCCATATTTCTAAGATTCACTTGTAAATTTCATCAATTAAAGAATTTCAGCCAAAATATTGCCCTCGATTCATATGTTGATTATAGATTATGTTATGTTCTTAGTATACTTTTGTCAACAAAAAAATAAATCTTAGTAAACTTTTCTTTAGAGGAGGTCCTTAATATACTTTTTTTTTGTTTTTTTTTGTTTTTTAGGAAAGGTCCTTAATATACTTGTAAGTTATAAGACTTTTTTCTTTTTTAACAAATGTAAGTTATAAGACTTGTATTATATAAATATGACTCACTTAACATTATGAATTGTACGCATTGAAGAAGAAAATGCAAAAACTCCCTCTTGTCTCTATTCTTGTATATTTTTTATATTAAAATTATTATTAATTAAAATGACATTGACAATTTTACAACCCTCTTCAATGTGATTTCAATTATGTTCCTTGAGGTTATAAAATCGAACTTTTACCACTGAGACAACACCTCATGAATGTATGCTTTCGATTTTTTTGCGTTAGTTTTGATTATTTTCATTAATAGTTTGAGTAATTTAACTTTATCATAGCATGTGAATGGAGTGAGATTAAAAAAATGAGATCAATTAAGAACAAATGAATTTGGATAATTCGAATATAGTCATTACAAGGAACAATCTCACTTTACTTGGCCTCTTTTTGTGAGAAACAGATGGTTAAGACATAAAAATAAAGTTTTGAAAATATCATAAAAATAATATGTTTGAAAAGATCAATTTATTATTCATAATTAAAGATCAGTTTTATTAAATAAAAAAAAACAGAGAGAGAAGAAGATACATAAATGTGTTTGTAAATAAGTCTAATGATATGACTCTGAATTAAGGATACTTCTTTTATTAAACAAAACCTTTAAAAGAACTAATTTTCAGTAATCAGAAAATCTTTAAATCTAAAATTTATCTACCCCTAATCTTTTAAGGCTTCTTTTGGTAGCTTTCATTTTCATTTCTTTTTTGGTTTTAGACTTTTAGGAGTATTTGTTCCAATCCTTTCCCAACACCTCTATTCTTTTTGGTCACATTTATAAGTAAAAACAATTTTTTAGATATATATAATAATATATATATATATATATATATATATATATATATATATATCATTCAATGTACTTAAAAAGTTATTTTTTTTCTTATAAATATGAACAGAGAACTTGATGATTTCAACATATTCCATATCCATATACTTATGTTTGAAAAGTCAACTCTTGTGATCCTTTGTCAAAAACAAAAACTCTTATGACTCCTTTGAAAGTTGATTCTAATACAGTATTGTCATCTATGACCATGATAAGATAGGATATAATTAATATCAATGATCAATATGGTGACAAATATTGGAGATATAAGATTAGGTACTTCCCCTAAAAAAACCGGTCCTTAGTTTATAAAATAGTATCAGTAGATTTAGTGTATATATTGTTATAATATAAGTATATAACCACCTCATTAGAGTACACTCTTGTTCTCGTGAGTTTAACTTACTTGATAAGGGATAATACGTAATATATGCAGGGGTTGTAGTTCGAACCTCAGACACTTTATTTATTCACCTTTAATTAAGGTGAATTTCTCTAACCGCTAAACTAATTATAAAGAAAAAGAAGGCATATTATTACCATCAACACAACAATTATATTCTTCTTTCAGTGTAAATTAGTGAAAAAAATAGCTTTATGGGGATATAAAATGTATTTTTTATACAAGAACGTATCTACACACAACTTAGCACTTGTATGAGTTGTCTTTATTTCATTTTCTATGTCATTATAGTGACTTACACAAACCTCTTCACATTAATTTTAACTTCTTGATACTCACACAAATTATCATATAAGATTTCGAAAAAACATTTTAAGAAATAATATCACAAGTCTCTTACACACTACACTACTTAAAATCAAATGTAAATATTCATATAAAATTGTGGGACACACATGAATTTCACTGGATAAAAGAACGAATAACACTTATCGTAACTAATAGTTCATATGACATAACTAGACTTTAATGTTTTAAATTTTCAGAGTCCTATAAAGAATTCATGGACGTGAGGTGAACAAACATTGCTGAAATATGCTTAGCAAACAATGAAAGCACCACCTTAACAGCTTCCTATTTTAAAATAAAAAACAACCAATCAATGTTCCTCAACATCCCTCTCATAACACCATCATCCAATTAATCACCTACGGCATTTTATTTATTTAATAATATCAAAAGGTGACCAAATTGTCATTAAATTAATCAAAATGATCCTCTTTGCTTGATTCAAAAGCTACAAATTTTTCTCATTTTTAAACCTGTCCATTAAATTTCCACACACGGTTTTCTAACCTTTGAAGATTACATTTTAACATCACAATCTTTTCTCTTTCATTGTACACAAGAGACAAATGAATGGTACATGGAATCTTTTGAGTATTTTTTTCACTATTAGATGTCACAGCCACTGCTCTAATATTTAGTATTTATTAATTCTATTGACAAAAACAAAAATCAGAAAAATATTTACTATTAGTAAATGCCAAGTTCTAAGACAGAATTTATTTATCTATATGCAAGATTTCTTTCAAGTTTCACGTGTAAATTGTTGTATGAAGCTGTTCCTTTAACTGTTTCATGTTAATTAGTTACTACATGCTTTTGGAATAAAACAGTTCATAAAGTCTTCATAGTTGAGTCTTTCTTTCATTTCCTTGGTTTTTGAGAAGAAATATTAGTTGCTAGCTAGGTTGAATTTTCATAGAGTATTCAAAATTCTTTCCCTTGGTTTTTGAGAAGGGTATTGTGATGTTGGATGGTAAAGATTTCAGATGAAAATTCTTTTATGAAAGCTGAAAGATCTTTAGCAAAAAACCTTTGTTGAAAATAAGTTCAAGCATCATTCAAGTTTAATCAAGCATCTTTGAAGTGTTGAAATGGAAGGGAGAGGATTTTCTGGTTTATACAAGAATTCAAGTGAGGAGTTATTCTTGAAGACAGTGATGGAGAGTCCTATTGGTATGCCTGTACCTACCATGGAGATGTTAGGATTCAAGACTGTTTCTCAAAGCTTTCGCACCGATAGTGAAGAGCTTTTCAAACGCTGGCTAACAAATGACCAAGAGGCAAGTTGATACATGATATATGATTACATAGTTCTTCAACTTTATATCTCTGGTTTATGTGTATTTGAGCACATATATACCAGTTAACTATGATAAAAAACGAAAATCTAGGACGATCTATCTCAGCCTTTTTCACTCATGATATGATCACATTATTTGTAAGATGATTTTTTGTCTTCTGTTTATTAAATATGAATTCTTTGACTATGGAACTTGTAATTGGATTTTACTTCTGTTACCTTTTCTACATTTATGGTTACAATTCCTTTGAATTTGATGTATCTTTGTTTCTTAAATCAGGGATACAATTCATCAAGCATGGGACTTAACAGTCGTTTGTCGAAGAGGTGAATTTGCACTCTTTTTTACAACAAATCTTGGTAGTTTAGTGAAATATGAACATTCTAAAGAATTAATTGGGTGAATTTCAAAAGTAACCTAGGCTTTCTATCATAAGTATTAATCAAGATGTTGCGATTTTTTAAATTCTTTCAAATCTTATATGTATCTATAAGTGGCGATTGTTTAACTTTTCTCGTGACGACTTTATGTTTTTTATGATGCATAAGTCCTGATTCTTGTTCATTTTCATATTTTGACCTTATTGTAATATGTAACTGCAGAATATCCACTGAACTAGTTAATATGTCTAATCAGCAACACATTGGTGTGGCTTCAGAAGGAAGAAACAATGATAAATCATGCTTACAAAATAACCTTTTGGCAAATGATGTTACTAGTGATTTCAATTTTCCAATCAGGTAAATGATGTAATCTTTCACAAATACAGTAATTTATTTTATTTGGAAAGTTGTTGAATATTGTAACTTAGTTTGGTGTCAATTTTCGTCAGAGATCCTGTTGATAGAGAACTGCAATCTAGTAACTTGTTTCTGGCCAAGGTATGTTAATATTGAACTCTTTGCCGAAGCCTTATTTCAATAAATCTTCATAGTCATTAGATGTTTCATTATCAATGCAGGCCTGGTTTATTACCGATCAACGAATGACAAGAAGCCGGTCTTCTGAATTGCGGTACGGCTATCACACCTTGTATATTCTCTTCAAAACCATGTTCATCTGGAAAAACACTTAGATGTTAATTTACTATATTAGCTCATCTGTTAATTACTTAGTTTCTTCTCTTGTTACATTCATGTAAAATACATACTTTAGATCCTGAAGTTTAGAGTTCTATTTCCTTGTTATCCTGAGTAATTTCAACTGCTCAAGAGAAATTCCAAACCACTTGAGGTCTGTTTGGATTTGTTTATTTAAGCTTATCTACTGGCATAAAGACTTGTGATAATGTTTGAGAAAACTTGTGGAAACAACAGCTTATGAAATGTCCATAAGTTCTCCAGAATAGCTTGTGAAAACAAATTGTAGCTTCTAGAAAAACATTGACTTTATTTTATCATTTGTTATAGAAATAGTTTATACATAAGCACTTATATAGTAAGCGTTTAGTTAAGTTGTTTATCCAAACATGGCTTAATCTGTTAGGCTTCTGTGCAGGCGAAGGTATACTGAAATGCAAAATTCTCAAGCACCACAAGGATTGGATTCCATGTTCATGGTTCCTGAGCATGATACTGACACTATAAAAGAAGAACTTGCAAATTTTAATGGTTTTGATTACCTTTCCATGTGTGAGTTACCAAGCCAAAAGGGCACGTTTATGTCTCCATCCAACTCATCTTCGTCTACCTTCAACACACATCAGTTGGTTGATGTAGATAAAGTTTCATCTTGTGTAAGTATGCTAAAAGGTACATTACATCGCAAGAAACTCGAATGCCAAGTCGAGAAAGAAACTGCAGAAGATGGCTTGAATGAAATATTTTGCATTCGAGAACCTCTTTTCCAATCAGCTTTTAATGAAGAAAACTGGAATCAACAAAAGCTAGTAAACGTTCAAGGAGATTTTACTGATCAAGTTAACAATCCTGGAGTCATGCAAACCCTTGAAGGAACCACAAACTTTGTCTTAGATGGTTTTGCAAATCAGACGAACCAAATACAAGGCGGAACGGCTTCCGGAGAACCTTCTCAAAGTGAATCTTCTGCTGCTGCACCAGTAATCTCATCTGGTTTAGATGCATGTGAAGGTCCCAGCAATTCAAATCAAACTCTTTGTGATAGCTCATGGAAACAAGTGGGAGAAAGCACTCAAAATAAAGTCAGAGGTATAATAACTATTAGTATATGACTATGGAATTATATTAGTTTACCTAAATCACTGTTCATTGCATACTTTGAATCTTGCATCATATTCATTGTGTCATTTTTTCTTCTTAGTTCTTAAATTTTGAAAAAGGTAATAGGGATGGACTGTTAGTGAAGTTAAGAAATTGAATCTGTTCAATATGGAGAGGATCTTAACCCAGTGTTTTATGTGAAATACCAATCAACCAAAGAAATGAATACAAAATTAGAGTCTCCACCATAAATATGTAGGAACAGAAACGTTTCTTGATTATTTTTTACTAGACTGTAAAGTGTGCCTTTTGTGAAAAAGCAGGTGTCAGAGAACAGATAATGGATAATCTGAAAGATGACAGAAAGGTATAATTACCTACTCTTATAATAACATGTATTGCCTAGAACTATTTTTACCTTGAAATTTTGACTAATAACTTTATGGGGGGTTAATCTGGCTTAAATTGTGCAGAGGAAAAGTCTAGAAAGATATGGATCTGTAACATCAGCTGTTTCAGGTAACCATTTATTTTCAATATTATATGGAGTCATTGTTATCATGACAAAGAACTTGCTATGTGCTATTCTTGAAGCAATATTCATTAATAAAGGGGTACATGCTAGATTAAAAAAAGTATTGGAACTAAGATTTAGTAACATAATTTCAAATTTTACCTTCTATGCACAGAATGTGATGTAGTTATCTTTGTTCCTCTCTAACCAAATGATTTTGCAGAAGGCAAGATGGATAACACAAAAAAGCGGAGGGTGGAGCGCTCAAGAAAGTACGTAAATTATCCTTATAAACAGATTATGGGAGTCAGTTCTTATCTAATATTGCATTGGATACATGTTTCTAATTGAATAACCATGTAATGCAGAATGGCTGAAGCAAAGGAAAGAAATTTGACACCGACAATTCCCTCAGATATGCAAGCTATCTTGAAGCGATGCGAAAACCTTGAGAAGGAAGTTCGATCACTAAAGCTTAATTTGTCCTTCATGAATAGGTTGTCAATATAAGTTCCTACCAAGATAAATAGTAATGCTCTTTTAGCTGCTAAATTTTTGAATGCAAAATAAACATATGATTCAATTTTTCAGGAAGGATTCTGAACAAACAAAGCAGATAGAGGACCTTCAGAAGCAGAATGAAGACTTGGCAGATGAAAAGGAGCGCCTCCTCGAAGAGATTGAAAGAATTCTATCAGAAACTGGAAAGATTTGATGTTTTGTTTCTCTATTATATCCTCACCCTCCACAGAAACAATGTAGTACTCAGACAAGCTAGAAATCTCACCACAGTTAATTTGTGGATGAAACAGCTTAGCTAAAAGTGAAAACAGTGATTAGTAGTGAACCTATGGAGTCTATTAGCAAAATATAAATGCATGGAATCTGAGATATTAGTAATGACATTATAAATGAACAAATATCTCCAACTTTTTATGTTCACAGCATTTTTATTTCTATAATAATAAATTTGTTATTTTCAGAATATTTTTTGTTTAATAAAAATAACCAAACATTTTTTTCATCATTGCAACAGGTATCTTATCTATTCATTCAGTTTAACTTTTACTATTTTTTGTTTTCATTAAACTTAATAATCCTCAACATCAATTACTAAAACATCCTAAAAACTGAATTGTTTAATAAAAAAGGAATTTCAACCCTATGAAAGGATACTATCCTTTGAGCATATGTGTGTGAAAAGATGACTATTCCTTTATAATGTTAACAATAACCTTCACACAAAATAATAATAAATCCTCTTAAGACAGTTTAGTGATAATTTGTCACATCTAAGTTTATTATGAGCAAGTCAAAGATAACTATAACTTAATAAACATTTCTGTTGTGGCAACGTGCAACCATCACAAAGCTATGCCGTATGATGGGAGGTGGTCAACCACAGAAATAAAAATGAGCTTAATTAGACTCTGATAGAGTACACGTTTCTACTAAAATCATTCCATCAATCCAAACACGGCCACAATGGCTTTTACAACACTGTTAATTAAAGTGTGTTTGTGACTCGTCATCGTTTGTAACAGGAACTTAAGAGACATTTTTGATGTAAGACAACTATGCAAACCACTATTAATGAACATAATATTTTAACCAAAAGCTTGCATTTTTTTTTCTTTCTGAAGTAATAACAGGAACTCAGTAACTATTAGTACATTTTTCATTTTCACTCGAACTATACATGACTTCCTTATTGGTGCAGATGGGACAATAGTGTCATCTACTCCAATTATAATACACGGGATTCAACCAAGAGATCATAGCACTTCACCAAAATAAGTGCTATAATATTGGGAATCTGAAAATCTCTGCGAGGCCAAGCCTTTTCCCATATACAATAACTAACCAAGCCACAAAAGATGAGTATGCTATAAGAAAACATGTGCGCTTGATGAGAACGGCATTGACACGCCAAAAAAGTATCCATGCTGCAAACGGTCGATGTAATGAAGATAGAAGTTGTTTGAGGAACATAATAAAAGTTATGGTGATCAAAGATGTTGAGAATCCAGATATGACACCAAGTATTATTTCCCACCTCCAAAAATTGGCCCTCCTTCCCTTATCTGAAAACCAATAATTTATTGTCTCCATGGCCCTGATACGATGTACATGCATAAGTTAATAGGAAGACAAAAATATTGGAATTTTTCCCAAAATAAAAATAAAAAATAACTAGATCTAAATGAAAGCTAGTCAACAATACATAAATATTGTAACACAAACCACTATGAACAATTTATAATTTTGGAGACCTTAGATGTCAATACTCAACTGTCATGAAAGTAATTCATAATTGTATAACAGCAGCATCTTCAGGACGACAGAGGGGTGGGAGAGAACCCTTTATTATGTTGATATACATCAAATTTACAATTCAATTAAACCTTGTTTTCAACGAAGTTTGTTTAAAGAATGGGATATAGCTCAAAATTCACTGGCTACGAGAAATGTAAAAGAAATAGCATACTATCCAGCTTTACATAGCATGTAATCGAGACGAATAAATGAAAAGATGTGAGACTGGGAGTCCAGTTCAGCAACATTCCAACTACCCTAACCTTCAATGGGAACACATATTCTTGTCGCTGACTTGTATGGATCAATAGGGATTTTCACATTTTTCTCAAAAATAATAGGCTTACCATGATAACAGATCTTTTCGCCATTTTAAATCTAGAAATAACATTTCCATTTCTTTGTTCGCAGAACCTTTTGAACAAAGATGCCAACTGAACATTTTATACGGGGACTAAGATTAACTAAACCAATTTTTTTTTTGCCATATTTTTTCAGTATGTCAAGGAGTAGTTGTCACAATTTAAACTGATGGTTTTAAGTTTTTGACCTAGATCTCCACCCACCAACTCAAGGCTAAGCCCAAGCCTTTTTCTCCACTTCAAGTAAACGAGCCTCACACTTTTCTTTTTTTTGAATCAGCAAATTTATTAGGCAGAGTTTGTCAAAAGAAGCGAACCAAACTTGCACAAGAAAGAGCTACAATAGGCACCGCACATAGACGGAAACCAAACAGAAAAAAACAGACGGAAACCAGACAGAAAAAAAAAACTCCTAAAAACTGCCCCCCACTGCCTGTTACTGCCGAAACAGCAGAGGAAAAACCTCTTGCCAGCACTGACATCAGCAGCGCATAACAACCCCAACAAGATAGCCCAGCTGAAAAACAGGCACAACAGTAGACAGAAAAGCCTCCCAAAAAACTCCTAAACCCGGAACCGCGCCAAACAAAAACCAAGGCACCAAAACAATAGCCAACTCCCTCCTATCTAACAAGACATGTCTTTGCACCAAAACAACGAGCCTCACACATTTGAATGGCCATAAAGAACTAGAGAGGGTGTAGATCTTTTTTATTTGGAGATTTGATTCCTAGGGGTAAACTTTAGCAGGAAAGGTGTGGGATTACAACGTTGAATGAAATATCAATGGATGACATCATGACTAAGTACATGCATATGTATCACAAATTATGAAGTTGTTGAAATTTCATTAATAAAATTTTAAATCAATAGTTATAAGCCCACACTCTACTCTCTAAAGTGCATCCCTTACTTTAGAAGATCCAAACCCTTTGCCTGAGATTTAAGTGTCTAAATTGAAAATAAACGAACTTAAAGTTGGACACAGTAGCAGAATGTTAAGTCTTAACAATGTTCTACTTGCAAGCAATAAATTATGAATTCTCACACTACATAGTTAAGTAATCTAAACTATGATATCATAGAAATTATGCAGTCAAATATTAAGTAGATTGGGAAGATAGTGTAAGGTACTCACTGGGTAGAATATTGTATAATCTTCTGAATAGTAGACTGCTCATCAGCACGGCAACCAAAGAGATTGTCTTGGTATAAATGTACTTTGGAAATGCCAGATGTGTACCAGCAATCATAAGTCTCATTAACCTAGTATAATAAATGAGCAAGAGAAAATAAAAATGAAATAACAATACCAAGGACCTCTAATGACTGGTAAATGGTAAGAATTGTGAACTTTTACTATACTGACAAGTGACAGCACTACGATGTTTGACATAATGAATGAGGTTCAGTATGATAATATTGTTGAAGTTATAGGCTATCAGAAAAGGAGCAAAGAGAAGAATACAGACTTTGAATTGTGAATATGGTTTGATATGATTGATAATTTAATATAACAAAAAAGACCAAACATGTGCAAAACAACAACGATGACAAAACAATTGTGGAATCACAACTGAGACAAAACATTTGCAAAACAGCAACAACAAAACAAATGTCGAATCTCAAGTGAGGCAAAATTACTGACAAACCGTACATGAGGCAAAAAAAACCATGCCAAACTACAACTAAGACAAAATTAGTATTTTCAAATAAACACATTAAATAGTAAATTGAATTGAAGAAAAAAGGATAGATCTGGGTAGATCATGTTGAAGTGTCATGCCAGCAATAAACGGTAGCGAAACCAAAGTCAAATGAGAGATCCACAAGCTGAATGTGGTATCAATTAAACCGGAAAGGGACAAGTACAAAGCTTGGCCAGTTGGCCAGTGGCGATGGTTTGAAACAGTGATAGAAAAGATTATGGAGGATGGGACCACTTTAATACCTTGAATTATGAGTAGGGTTTGATATAATTTGATATAGAAAAGATTGTGCATTAACCCTTAATTATACTAATATGGAAGACTTCAAATCCTAATTAAATAGGGAAACAAATCATGATAATAACTAAGAAATATGAAACCTAATCTTAAGAGATAATCTAATATACTCTAAGACAATAAACTAATCTTACGAATAATTAAGATACGCTAAAGTAATATCAAGTTGGTATAAAGTCATATCTGATAATAATCATAATATCAAAGACCACAAGTTGAAGGCCCCACCTTAAATTTGTACTGTGTCAACCATGCAGCACCAAAATTAGGTCTGCAATAAAGAGGAAGGGCTTCACTTGGAGCCTCAGCAAACGCAAGTTGTCTCTGACCTGAAAAGTGATCTTTGTATTCCACCTGAAACAATGTTAACATAAACTATTTACAACAACCCAAAAGAATTACCTAGGTTTATAGTTATCATAACCAATATAGGATAGACCATATATTAGCTAATACAAACTTGCACAATTAATTGGTTGTCATATATGGGAGCATGCTTTCTGTATAGGTTGGTCAATGTTATTTGGACAAAATGAGAAAACTGTGTATGATTCTGAACCAAATAGGACAAGTATGCAAAGCAAGAAAGATCATAAAGGACATTATTCAGTGATAATAACTAACACCTAAACAGTCAAGTTTTTGGTTTGGACAGAGGTGCATAAGGATTAATACTATCTGTATGCTACAGGTTCATAGACCACTTAAAACTCCTTTCACTGATTACTATTAATGTTTCTTGACAATATAGCTCAGAAATAGCAGTTTACTTCTCGCAAATTATTCTGCAACCATTTTTATTTGGAATAAGCTATTCAGAATTATTGACGAATGTTTGATGTGTCTTTTGACTTTGGAGAAGTTATCATTGATTAATTTCAGAGAGTATGCAGGGAAATAAGATAGTGAGTAATTTTAGTATTCAGATGGAAGGAAATGCTTGTACTTTCCAGGGTGTTTCTCTGTACTTACCAGGCCATCTGACTGCGGTTTCTGAGTAATTCTCCTTTATAATGAACTTATTTGTTAGTATTATTTTCCTTTTTATAGTCATTGTTAAGGAGAAATGTTATTTTCCTTCTTACTCGTGACTTGTTTTTCTTCTGGCAAGTAATATATTTTCTTTTACATAAGAATTAACAATACCTAAATTGGCAAGAAGTTATAATAACCTTGAATACTGAAGCCCAGTAGTAATCATAACGGCAACGAAATTTGCTACTTTCAAAATGACGAAAAACATCCTTTGCTTTATAATTTAACAATCCAAGTTCACAAATCTTAGATGATCTAATATCAACACCTGTAAGAAAAATGATATCGTGCAATTTAGAACGAATTAAAACAAACATTAATGCCTCCCATTCATCTCAAAACTTCTTAACTTCAAACTAAATGAGTATGAGTATTACTAATCAAACGAATATGAGAGTGGAAAAATATAAACCACACCAATCATTAGCTCATAAAAGATATGAATAGCATGGATAATTTACTTCCTTCTCTGACAAATTAATTGACAAACAATACAAAATCACATTTCTTGTTTTGAAGATTACAGAAGTAAAAAACACTGCTCTATTATTTCCATAAAACACTCAAAATAGCTTCTCTAAGTAATGAAAAAATTGATTTATTATTTTCTTCCAAAAACTTAACGAACTCCTCTAAATTGAGCAATTCAAATTAGAAGATAAGGTAAGTAATCTCAACCACTGATAAATTGATCAACCACATTCATGATTTATGACACAAGGGTTGATTCATTCATCAACTATCGAGATTACTTACTACATTGATACTAAAGTTTATTACCAGTGATCCAAATCCACACTTTTAAGTGTTGTTTTGAACAAAAATTAATTCAAAATAGCTTCTCTAAATAATTAAAAAATATTCCATAATATTTTTGAACATTTTATCCAAAATCTTAGCATACTACTCTAAAGTGAGCAAGACTCTGTTTTGAATAAACAACTTATTTAGCAGCTTATAGCATAAGCACCAAAGAATAAGCTATTTCTATAACACGATAAATTAAGACAATGTTTTTGTATAATCTATTTTCATAAACTATATGCGAGAGCTTACGGAAATAAGCTGAAAACGCCATACGAACACGGCATAAGCTGTTTTCATAAGTTCTTCCAAATAGTATCACAAGTGCTTACACCGGTTGATAAGCTCAAATGAATCAATCCAAACAATCCCCAATTCACCTCAGAAGCTAAAGCAAGTAATTTCAACAGCTGATAAACTTATCAACCACATTCATGGTTTATTACACAAGGGTTAATTCATTCATAAACAATTACAATTACTTACTTAACTAAATCTAAGGCAAACATAATGAAAAACACAATTGCACTAAAAAATTCAAATTTCGCAAAATTCAGAGGAAGATAAAAATAGAAAACTAACCGGTGGAGACGATTTTGCAGTGTGATTGAAGAGAAACGGGGTTTGGGACAGAGAAATCGGAAATGAGGAGAAGAAGCAAGCCCAGAAGAAAAGGAATGGAGAATAAGAAAACGAAGGGTAATAGAATTGCGATAACCCATCGGAGTATCACGAAAGCGATGACGCCACCGTTCCTATTAGGGCGAGGGGGATCTTGTTGGTTGGATTGGGAGGGAGAATCCATGGAGGAAGGGTTGGTTAGGGTTTAGGGGTTGCCGGAATTTGAGGGTGTTGACGCCGGTCACCGGAATCCGGTGATCGGAGAAATGTTGAAAATGTGTAGTATAGATATTTTGTTTGTGGTCATATAAAATGAGATTTGGTCAAACAAAACACACATTTTGTCTAGTATCCATCTTTTTACAGACCAAATGCACCCTGTAACTTTATAAATTAAAAAATACTATAACATTTTTTTTTGTCACATAGATAATACATATTTATCATTATAGAATCTCTTTTCTTTTTATGAGAATCTCTTTATTATAATGTGAAGGATCCCCTATGTTGGTTGGAAGGTTATGTGACTACTACATATGATCAACGACATTGATTGATAGATGAACGGTTGAGATGAGAGCAAAATGAGGATCATGATGGAGATGACAGGAGGCGACTTGCTTTCGAAAAACTTGTTTGTATATTTGCATTTGTGGTAATTAGGGTGGACGACGGTGGGCTCGTGTCTCAATGTTCAATCTTATATAAATTGTGGGTTGTATACAAAGGAAAAATATTGTCATTTTCTCTTTTGGGTTGGGTGGGTTAGGGTCGCACAAATTTGTATAGTTTTATGCAACAAGATCTTAAACAAACAATAAAAATTCAAACAAAAAAAGGTGTCAATAATCTCATATTTGTATCATTAAACATAAACCGATAAAATCAAAAACTTGGAACAAAAAGGTAATAAAAAGATGATATTTATTTGTTCGAGTCTATGTTAAGATGATCATAAAGATGGAACAAGATGAAGGTCTCTAAGACTCTTAATTTGGTTTAGAAAATCATACATTTTCTTGTAAAAAATCATGTGGAAAAGATAAATGAAGAAAATGGTAAATCGCAAACAAGTCGGTTTTTTTTAACAAAAATTAGAAGGGAAAAAATGATAACCTTATCCACATTTTAAAAGATAAATTACTTTTATTCAAAAAAAAAAGATAAATTACTTAATCAATAAAAAGATAAAGAACTAAAATGTTATTGAAAAAAGATAAATGATTCTTGAAGTGTTTTTTACTTAAAGAATTATAGATGTCTTCTTTTAAACTAAATAGATGTCTACTATCAGGAACGAGGCACTCCATAACTATGTGAGTAGCCACCACTTGTAGAATTTGTCTTGCTTCCATCATTGAATCCGCCATGGTATTGTTTGTCGTTGCCATCTCTGAAGCGTGATCAGAGATTCGAGTAGTCGGCACGTCCCTATCGAGAGGGAGTGAAGTCCAACCACCATATCATCTATCATTCAAAATCGGTAAAAGGAAGAGAAAGTTCAATCCTATTGGAAAAAAAAATTGGCATAAAAGAAGTATAATTCGTCTATATTATCCTCCCTAAATATATTTTCTTGATGTCGTTAATTTCAATACCATGCGAAGTGACCATTTTCATAACAAGAAGTGAGAGAAGTAGAAACAAAATGTACCATAAAATAAAGGAAAATCCGAAATGAACAACGACGTCGAAGCACGAACTTAGAATAAATTTGAAAGTTTTAATAAGAGCACATAATGTAGAAATGGAAAACAAAGTGAAAATGATAATAAATTAGAAGGTTCATAAGCACAAAAAAAAAAAGGGGGAATTGTACGTTGATCAAAAGTTGCAAACAATCCAATATATATCATTTCATTCAAACGACATCACGAGAAACCAATAGATCCAACAATCCCGATATCACTCAAGAAAGCAAAAATCATGTCATTACATCATGTATATGAAAAAGCATAAACACATGTTAAAGTGTGGGTCACAGTGATATGTAAACAATGACTTTTCAGCTTGAGCTGCAAATTTGCGCTAAATATTGACAATTTATAGCCTTAATCACTTTGTCAACAGAGTGTCCTTGCAAGTATACCCCTCTCACCTGTAGAAGGATCGTACAAGAAGAAGGAGTGAAGATTACATCATCACTCTTGCAGTTCACATCCCCAATTTAAGTGATTTACCCCGTAAGTTCTTACAAAAACATTGTGTAATTTTATTAAATTTAAGTGTAGAAAAAGTTTTACATTGTCATTTGATGTGTATGTAAATTAAATCGTAATTAATTTTATTTCTAACTAATTAAGATTTTATCTACGTAATTAGTAAAAGGCACAGTTATTTTTCTGTTAATGCTTTTTGTTTTATCTAATTATCGTATTTGATCATTTCAGACATTATTGTCAATATAAAGACAAGATAATAATCTATGAGTAATGAACACAACATGCATCTTAGGTGAATGTATTTTATCAAATGTTTGTAAGAGGTGTCAAGCTAATTACACCTGCATATTTTTTTAGAATGAGTGTTTTAACAATATGCATTTTAACGTATATTTAACCATTTTTTAGTTGAATAATGCTAGAGTCATATTCTCTAGCATACTCTTCAACACACTCCAACAATAATATGCCACATCACCCACTCTTATTGTTCCTTTAACCGGTTAACAGATTGTTTTGGTTACTAAACGTTATATAAAAATAAATAAATTGGCAATATTTTTCTTCTCAATTTGTAGAGACCATACGGTCTACCTATTGAGGATGGTGGCTGGATTTTGGGTGGAGGATGGTGGTGGCTAGAGATGACGAGGGAGAGAGGATGTAGTAAGGGATTGTGTGAGAAATCTGTAGATATTCTCGTTTTGATTTCCAATACATATAGACAGTTAAATCAATTGGTATTTTTTATATGCTCCATCACTGAAGGATTTAATTGAGTCCTCACCCTAGAATTCATCTACAAAAACATGTTAACAAATTACATAGAGAATTTTTAGAATATACCCACTAATTTTGGGATTCATTAGAGACGCTCACTAATTTTTAAATTTTTATGAAGGAATATTGAAACATACACTATTTTTAGACAATTTTATTTATTTTGTTATTGAAAGTAATTGTTTTTACATTTCAAATCCAATCATTCCAAATTGGACCTTTAAAAATCCCTAAGCTTCCTTCACAAGTCTCATACAAAGGGGACACATTTGGTATTTAAAGAAATCAATTATGGCGCCTTTTTAAAAAAAGTTTAGGGTTTCAAATTCACTTTTATCTCACTGGTAACACATTTATATATTGTAACGCATTCCCAGATCAAAATCAATTAGGGTTCCTTACCTTCTCTTGTGCGTCGAATTTTGCACAAAAAAATCCAAGATTGAAAACGCAGGCGGTTATGGTTGTGAATCTGACACAAGGTGCGATAGTAAAGATGTGTTTCACATTGGAAGAATTGCACTCGGTGTTACAAGTCATCGATTTGAAGCAATGTCAGTCGCAGCAGAATAGCGCTACTGAGAGATATCGGCTCATTCTCTCTGATGGTTTGCATCATCAACAGGGAATGCTTGCTACACAGAAGAATGAGTTGGTTCATAATGGAAGGTTGCAGGAAGGTTCCATCGTTAAGCTTGCTCAGTTCATCTGTAACGATGTTCAGAATCGCAAGTAAGTTTCTTCTTTTGCATGCCCTTGTTTTCTTCTTTTTCGATTTTTTATTTTCATTTTACCATTAATTGAAAATGGCATCTGAAACTAGATGTTATTAGGTTAACTATGTGTAGAAGGTGAATAATGGATTTTTTTTAATGTTGTTACTCTGCGGTGTAGACGTGTAGTAATTAATTGAACTTGTAACTTTTCATTGGAGTGCACAATTTTTTGTCTACAATGTACACCGATGAAGTAACAGTGAAATTTTAAATTTTGGAAGCCTTACTTGAATAAAAAGAGAAATTTTTTCTAGGGCCGTTTATAATTGTGACACCACGCCATTATTAATTTGAGAAAATGATATAATTCAATGTGATCACATGTGTCGTGTCTGACATTGACACTTCTCCAGGGTCAGACACCAAACATGTCTTCCATCGGAATTTGATTACTTCAGGAGATAGTTGAAAAGATTCATTAAAGGAATTGTTGTTTCCTATTAGTTTTTTGAGTTTTGACATTGTTGAACTAGTTGAATGATTTATTAACCAATAGAAGCAAGTTTTACTCCTCTTATAACCAGTCTGTTTCTAGCTTATGTGTCAGTGATTGGTTGATGATTTGGTTTTTTTATTTACAAACAGAATTATCTTCTTTACTGAGCTGGATGTTATACTTGACAAATGGGACTTGATTGGAAAACCTGTCACTGCACCAGAACCAGAATTTGCAACTAAGGAAGATATTAAGAAGCAAGCTGAGAAGATAGACCAGTTCATTGAGATCTCCAACAAGCGGCATGAAGACGTGTTAGCAAGTCAAGCTCATATTCGGAACACCCTTGCCCAGATCTTAGCCAAACTTTCCTAAACCTTAGATATTTTTTAGGCTTTTGCTTAAATTTTGTTTAAACTTATGTTCAATGCACTTTTAAGTTTTAAGTCTTTATATAACACAAGTTTCTCACCTACATCATCATTGAGTCTTTATATATTTATTTTTGTTATGATGTGTTTTCATTCTATACCTTATTGTCTCGTGTCAAAGGAGGATAAACAATATTGAAAAGAAACAGGAGAAGGTTTTCACCCAACAGAATGCCAACTAATAACAATCACAAGCATTCATTCATACATAACATAACATGCTCTTTGAAACGCTTACAAAAATATATTTTCTATACTAGTTTGCAGCCCGTGCCAAAATATAACGGGAATTTTTTTGCTGAATTTTTGTTTATATTTTTTAATTTATGTTGATAATATTTAAAATACATGTCAAAATGTATGTATATCGTATCTTTGTTTATAAAGGGTATAAACATATTTTTTTAGGTGGTTTTTTTATTCAATTGTTTCCATTCATTTAAATTATTTTATTATTTTGGTTTTCAAAGATAAAAAGGTAATCACAATGGTAACGAAAGTTGAACAAATGATTTTGTGGTCTTTACCAAATGTGCCAACCTTCTCGACTATTTTTATAACATTACTTAAACTATTTAACTATTTTAATGACATCTTTTGATCTTATTTGCTAATTTTATTTTTTATTTTTGAGTGCAATAGAAAATCTCTAGTTTAATTAATATAAATTGAAGTGAGATCTATTTAAACATGAGTTTTTTTTTTTATTAAAAAAATCTATCCAAACATTCCATCCAAAAACTAATGTGATATACATGCAATGAAATCTATTAAAAAAAACACCTAACTTTGACAACCTAAATGAATTTAAGCAGGAACACAACCTGTGTTAAAAGAAATTAAAAACTTATGTTTCATTGCAAAACTAAATTAAGAACGAATTAAAAACGAACTTCATCTTCAAGGATATCAACCCGTGAAGTGAAATGATACAGATATCAATCTTTGTCAAGTGAAATGAAAAAAAAAATCTTATAATTGACAACCCGTGAAATGATACGAATTAAAAAGAAATGATACCAGCCCGTGAAGTCAAAAAAAAAAAGTTTGTCAAGTGAAATGATACGAATTAAAAAGAAATGATACCAACACGTGAAGTGGAAAAGAAAAAAAAAAGCCTTGTAAAAGTCATCTTGACAAATATTGGCTAGTCCGTTGAAGTGAAATGGCACATTTTGTGTAGTCATCATAGACAGTTCTTGTAAATTTACGCCTTTAAAAAAAAAATCTTGTAATTTTAGTATTGTACACTGTGTATATTATAAAGTTGTGTCTAATAGTATGATATCCTCTCGTGTTCTTAACAACATTAAACAAATTTATAGTACATACAACACCTTCTCTCAACTATTTTTCAAATATGTATAGGAGCGTTCTTTTACTCTAGAAATTTTTTTGATAAAAAATGAATTAAGGACTATGTTCTTATGAAACAACTTCAATTTTGAGTTGACACCCATGGTTGAAAACCATGACACTAAAACAAATATATGAATTAAAAAAGATAGCAAAAATACACATCGTGATAGTAAAATAATAAAAAAAAACCTAATTAAAGACAAAACTCGTCTATTAAGATGGTCAAATATAAAATGGTGTGCTTCTCACAGTCACTTTACATATTTTATAAGACAAAATGATCAATTTGGTGCACAAAATAATTACAAACCAGTGCATAAATTTATTTAAAAGTTATCTTAGAAAATAGTGTGTCTTAATATAGGAACATTTAAAGATTTCTAATGTTAGGCTTAAGTATTAGTCAATTCTTGTTTCAAAAAAAAACTAATTCCATGTAATTTTAATTTACAAATTAAAATTTATTTAAAAGGTTATTATAGAAATTAATGTATTTTATGGTGTAATTTTATTTTTACTTCAGTTTTCTTCATTGCGGTGTTCTTCTTTATGGCACCGGTGACTTGACATTGTAAATTGTTTGGATGTTTCTCTTTGCACGCTTTGTACGAGATGAATCACCTTTGTTAATGTTATATATTCCATTTTGGCTTGTTAAAAAAAAGAAATTAATGTATTTTAATATGCACATTTATAGATCGGAAAATGTTAGGCCGAATTCAAAGTTTATTCTGATGTGTTTTGTGGTCATGATTTTTTTAAAAATTGAATCATGTAACAATTTTAAAATAATTACATTTAGTCATGATTTTAGGTGTTACGGAATCAATTCGAATGTAAAATATAATTTCAAATTTAAATTTTATGTGTCATATGTTTAATGAAAATGAGTATTTAATGTGCTTTAATCATTTTGGTGCAAGTAGTTTTAATTTTATATCAAATTGACCCTAAAAATACTAATATTATTATACATCATAAACAATGAAGATTTGTTTTGTTTTAATGTCATTTCAACCAATTCCATTTTTTCTTTGAAAGGATTAACAAAATTCATATTGTTTTTGCAAGTAATAAAAGTGTGAGTCAATTACATGATACATATAAAGGGAAAATGATAATTGTCTTATATAGTACTTAATTATTGATGGGAAGGTTAATTTAAAACTGTTATTTGTGAAGGTTGCTGATGTACTAAAATCTAAAATCTGTAAATCATGGTCTTCTTAGAAGTTGCATGTATGCTGTTACCCTATATGTATACATTGAATTGCAAAGATTGTAGTACATTAAATAATATAAAATAAAAACACAAAAAATAAAGACGGGGTGTACCAGCAGACACTCTTACACTCAAGTTAGTAAAAGCTTATAAATGGGGATTAAGGTAGAAGAATGTCGTACCTTCAGGGATTGTGTAAAGTCCTCTCATATAGAGGCAACATGCAGGAGCTGGTGTAAGGCACGCATGGCAATCGACGGTTACAAAATTGTGGGTATCGTAACCGTCAAGCGGAATATACGGCATGTGGGAGGAGAAGTTTCCATTCAGTTTGAATGGGTCTCCTAAAGTACTTCTAGCATCACTCTCATGGGAAAGAGGTGTTGTTATAGTAAATAATCTAATGCGGGATTGGGCCTAACTTAGGTTGGGCCTGCAACAATTGGGTCTGAGAGCGTTTTGCTCGGTCCAGAACAGTAATAGTAGGTTATTTGTATTTGACTTCACAAACTAAAAATTGATAAACGAAATTTTATTTTTATCTTCATGGAACTTTAGGTTGGGAATGCTTTAAAAATCGGGTTAAGTTTTAATGTTTTATAATTAAGTTTTGGTGAAAGGGAATTTAAATTAGAAGTGCAAATTTAAATTCATCCCCACTAGAATCGATGACATAAAAGATTGGCTGCACTTTACGAGTATATCACTCATATTCCAAACATGCAATCAAACTAAAAGTAGCCAAGTCTTTGTGACATCAAACCTATTGGTGATGACAATCAAATCTTATAAGAACATTCCATTCTTCTAAGAACTTTCAATCTTCTAAGAACATTCCAATCTTATAAGAAAATTCTAGTATTCTATGAACTTATAATCTTACAGTCTATTCCAAACTTCTAGGAACTTTCAATCTGGTATGAGATTCCAATCTTCTAAGAACATATCAATCTTCTAATAACATTCCAATCTTCGACGAGCTTACAATCATCTAAGAACATTCCAATCTTGTATGAGCTTACAATCTTCTATGAAGTTCCAGTCATCTAAGACAATTCCAATCTTCTAATAACTTCCAATCTCCTATGATCTTCCAAGACCATTCCAATCATCTATGAACTTCCAATCTTCTAAGACCTCCCAATCTCTTCTAAACTTCTAAGAATATTCCAATCTTTTAAGAACTTCCATCTCTTATGAATTTCCATTCTTCTAAGAACATTCCAATCTTGTATAAGCTTACAATCTTTTAAGAACATTACAATCTTCTAAGAACATTTCAGTCTTGTATGAGCTAACAATCTCCCATGAAGTTCCAATCATCCAAGAACTTCCACTTTTCTAAGACCATTCCAATCTGTAAAAAACTTCTAATCTCATACGAACTTCCAATTTTCTATGACCTACCAATCTCTTCCAATCTTCTAAGAAACGTTCTAATGAAGCAAGAAACGTCCCAATGAAAGGAAGGTGTAGCAAAAATTAAATTGTCACAAAAAAGCATACATTATTTCTCCAGATCTAAGTTTCAATGAAGGAAAACAATGTTTTAATTAACATGAATTCCTAAATTGACCTTGTAATATTAATTCCGATAATATTTACGTGAAATTATTGTGAGAATTATTTAAAAACTTCTGACCTGTTACACTAGGTAACGATTATACAACACCTATAATCAAAGGTCATTTTAGTGGACCAAAGGAAAAAAAGAAAAGTCTCATACAATAAGAGACTTATTGAAGTCTCGCACAATAAAAATAAACTTAATACTATTAATTAAATTAAAATAATAATTTTGAAGGCTAAAATAGTACGAGGCCCAAACTGGCTGCCTCATTTTCCACCGCGTAGGGTCAACCCTGTTCACCCTCTCTCATTATTAGGCTTTTTAGGTGTATCATTTTTAATTACATAAATATATACTTGAAACTAGGAATCATATTTCTTGCAATCATGAAGATCTCAAAGACATGAATGAGAGAAGTCGTGATCGTTTGATCAATATCAACAATCCAAAGAAAAGAGAATTTTTTTTTTGACAAAAAAAAAGAGGAATTAAAAAAAACAATTTTTATTATACAATTATATTGCAAAATATCGAGACTATACATAGATCATCTAATTTTAATCTAAGGAATATATTTTGTATTTTTTTTAAAGGTGCCGATTTTCTAAATGTATGAATGCATGAAATTACGATGAATGAGATCCAAATCCTTTGAAACTAACACTGTCAAAAGAGCATAAATAACATATTTTTAATCCTCTTCGCATAAATAAAAATATTAATCCTCGAACCAAATAGAATCACAAGTTTTCGTTGTTGTATTTTTATGATTGAACTCGAGCCTAAAATCTCTTATATTGTTATAAATAACACGTGTTTATAAAAATCTTTAAATAATTATATTTACGGTTAATTTAATTTTGTAACTGATGCCAATTTTTTTTGGCTTAAATATTGCATTCGTCCTTGCAAATATGCCTCGTTTAAGTTTTGGTTCCTGTAAATTTTTTTTTTTGTTTTTGGTCCCTGCAAAATTTTTTGTTTTTTTAAATAGTCTCTGACCCCATTTTTGTGATGATTTGTATACGTGACACATGATGACTGGACCCATTTTGTATTTTTGGTCCCTGCAAAATAATTTGTGTTTTATATAGGTCCTGCAAAAAATTTTGTTTCTGAAACTAGTCCCTGGAGGGACTATTTTAAAAAACAAAATTTTTTTGCAGAGACCAAAAAACAAATTTTTTTTTTTACAGGGACCAAAACTTAAACGAGACATATTTGCAGGAACGAGTACCATATTTAAGGCTTTTTTTTTCTTTCTTTCCCCTATTAAATGTTTTAACCTTTCCAATCCAATCCAATCATCCCAAAATTCCAATAACCCATCCACGATCTCATCAGATCCCTAAACTCGTGTAGCTTCCTTGAGAAGAATTTAGCGAAATCCCATAAATACCCTTCTTAAAAATGAAAGTTCCCCCTCTTCTCGAAACGTACCAATAATGGCGCGTTTTTAAAACCCTTATTTAGGGTTTCAAATTCACTCATTTCTCATCATTCTCACACCACAATCGTTTCAATCAAATTAGGGTTTTGTTCTTTCGTTCTCTTCTTCGTCCAATTCACGATTATTTCAAAAGCGATTACTTCGAAAAGCGATTATGGCCGTGAATCTAACTCAGGGTGCGATAGTAACGATGTGTTTCACAACGGAAGATTTGCACCCGGTGTTACAAGTTATCGATTTAAAGCAAGTTCAGTCGCAGCAGAATAGTGGTACTGAGAGATACCGAGTCGTTCTCTCCGATGGTTTGCATTATCAACAAGGAATGCTCGCAACACAGAAGAATGAGTTGGTTCATAATGGAAGGTTGCAGAAAGGTTCCATTGTTAAGCTTTCTCAGTACATCTGTAACGATGTTCAGAATCGCAAGTAAGTTTCTTCTTTTGCATGCCCTTTTTTTTCGATTTCTTTATTTTTTTGTTTTTGATTTTTACATTAATAGAAAATGGCATCTGAAATTAGATTTTTTTTAGGTTAAGTATGTGTAGAAGGTGAATGATGGGTTTTTATATGTTGTTACTTTGCCTTGTAGCAGTGAAATTTTCAATTTTTGAAGCCGAATTTGATGAAAAGAAGAAATTTTTCTAGGGCTGTTTATAATTGGGACACCAATAATATTTTGAGAAAACAACATAATTCAGTGTTATCGCATGCAAAGGTGGTGGTGTTGATTTCAGTCACCGACACGGATGTATCCAGTGTCAGACACCTGCCACGCCTTTCATAGGTAGTCTAGGTGCTACAAAGACAATTGATTTACATAGAAGTTTATTATTTGATTTCTTTATTTTTTCGTAGTATCTGCAGGTCTGAGATTAAAATCAATCACCCTATGTTTTCTTTATTATGTTTTTACATTTTAAGTCCTGTGAACTGATGACTCTAGGAGGTTTTTATGGGATGGGTGATGTGGCAATTATATAGTAGTTGAGTAATTTCATTAAAAGAATTGTTTTTTTTTTCTTCTGTTTTTTTTGTTTTTTTGAACTAGTTAAATGCTTTACTAACCAATAGGAGGAAGTTTTACTCCTTGTTGTAGCTTAATTGTTTATAGCCTCCGTGCCAATAATTTGGTTTTTTGATTTACAAACAGAATTATCATCATAGTTGATTTGGATGTTATAATGGACAAATGTGACTTGATTGGAAAACCTGACCCGGCACCAAAAGAAGCACCTGCACAATCTGCTGTGAGTCATGCAGGAAATGTACAATCAGCTGCTGGTCAATTAGGAAGCACTGCTGGAAACTCACAGTATTTGAACAGTGGTTCCCATACAGGTGGTGTTAATGTTAGACCAAATGTAGCTCTGCCATCTATGGATCGCCCGGCTGTGAATCCTCCAGCTAGCAGTGTTTATTCTAACAGTTCTGGATCTGCAAGATACGGTGCATCTAATGCTCCTCCACCTTATCCTAAACCTGAGCCCGGAGTCAGTTTGAACAGACCAGCGTCAGTGAATGGGTCTTATCGTGAACAGAATTCAAGTTTCCGCAATCCACAATATGAGACTTCAAGACCAGGGCAAAATTCTTATGTTCGCCCTCCTCAGCCTATGAACCAACAGCCATCTCCTATGTACCCCAATAGAGCGCCTACAGGAAGAAATGATGCTCCTCCAAGGATAATTCCCATATCTGCTTTGAATCCATATCAGAATATGTGGACAATTAAAGCCAGAGTAACAGCGAAGGGAGAACTTAGGACCTATACCAATGCCCGAGGTCAGGGAAAAGTATTTTCTTTTGATCTTTTGGATTCCTGCCAAGGAGAAATACGGGCAACTTGCTTTAATGCCGTGGCTGAACAGTTCTATAATGTAATTGAAGTCGGTAAAGTCTATCTGGTTTCCAGGGGAAGTCTGAAGCCAGCTCAGAAGAATTTTAATCACCTACGTAATGATCAAGAGATAACTCTTGATATCACATCAGTTATACAGCCATGCGTTGATGATGATAACTTAATTCCACAACAGATTTACAATTTCCGTCCCATTGGTGACATTGAAAATGTGGAAAACAACAGCATTGTGGATGTGATTGCGGTGGTTACTTCTATCACTCCTACAGCATCAATCATTAGAAAAAATGGCACTGAAACACAGAAGAGATCTCTCCAGTTGAAAGACATGTCTGGCCGAAGTGTTGAATTAACTCTATGGGGGAGTTTTTGCAATACGGAAGGACAACGGCTGCAAAATATTTGCGACTCTGGGCAATTTCCAATTTTGGTTGTAAAATCTGCCAGAGTAAATGATTTCAATGGGAAGTCTATTGGGACCATTGCCACCAGCCAATTATTGGTAGAACCTGATTTTCCAGAGGCTTTTACACTGAGGGGATGGTTTGACCAGGAAGGGAGGAATGTTCCAAGTCAATCTATTTCCAGAGAATCATCTAGTTTTGGTAAAAGTGAAGTGCGGAAGACTATATCTCAAATTAAAGATGAAAACTTAGGGACTTCAGACAAGCCTGATTGGATATCTATATGTGCAAATGTTGTATTTTTTAAATATGATAATTTTTGCTACACAGCTTGTCCTATCATGATAGGAGATAGACAATGTAACAAAAAGGTTATCGACAATGGGGATGGGAAATGGCGCTGTGACAGGTGTGAGCAGATAGTTGATGCTTGTGATTATAGGTACTTGCTGCAAATGCAGATACAAGATCACACTGGCATGACATGGGTTACTGCTTTTCAGGAGGGCGGCGAGGACATCATGGGTATGCCTGCAAAAGATTTGTATTCTGTGAAATTTGACGAACAAGATGAAGAAAAATTTAAAGAAATCATCAGTAAGGTTGTCTTCACAAAATACATGTTCAAGTTAAAAGTAAAAGAGGAGACATTCAATGACGAAGCACGTGTTAAGTCAACTGTACTGAAAGCAGACAAGGTTGTTAACTTTGCATCTGATTCTAAATCTCTTCTGGATTTGATTGATAAACTTAAGTCTGAGAAAGCAGAAGGTACCACTATTAACTCTGCTATCAACACAACTGGACCGGGGAGCCTTCCCACTGGACAAGCTACGCCACCAGTATATAATCCTATAAACAGCAACACTAATACTGGTAGAGATTATGGGACCCCAACAAATCAAGTGAGTCAGTATGGAAACCAACATAGCAGTTCTTTTGCTTCATCAGGTGCTCCTGGTTCATATATGTCATGCAGCAATTGTGGAGGCTCTGATCATAGCTCTGCACAATGCCTACATCTTAGAAATCCACCTGAACAGTCTGCTGGGGGGGCCTACGTCAACACAGTGTCTGGTGGATCGGGTGGTGCTTCAGGTAATTGCTATAAATGCCAACAACCTGGCCATTGGGCGAAGGACTGTCCTAGTATGAGTGCAGCCAACAGGGTATCTGGTGGATCGGGTGGTGCTTCAGGTAATTGCTATAAATGCAACCAGCCTGGACATTGGGCAAGCCAATGTCCTAATATGAGTGCAGCACCTCAATCTCATGGAAACAGTAATACAGGGCAAGGAAGATATGGTATTGCTCAAAATCAGCAGTATGGAAGATAATGAAATTTGGCAAAATACTACTTTTTGAACCGGGTTTATGTTGAGTTCATTTGTATTTTGTTTTTTTTTGAAGTCATGTCTTAGAAGTTGTCTTTACTCTTGAATATGTAGATATAGATGACATAATTATGTGGTATCGATGTGGCATTTCTTGTGCCGAACTTTTGCAAAATGCCACTTGCATCTATTAATTTCAGCTCTCATGTCTTTTCCTTTTAGCTGTTACAATTGATCAAAATAGTGATATGCATATTTAACTGGTTGCTCATTCATCATTTTGAACTCATATGTGCTGAATAATACAAACAATACTTCATATATTATTTGGGAAACTAAAAATATGAAAGATTGTAAAGATTACTTTAGTGAAAGGCCTAGCATTCTAAATATTCATCGTGTGTTTGCCATTTTTAGAAATTGAATGGCGTCCATTCAAAATATTCCTTGGGTTTATGATTGCGTGTTGGTATTTGTGGCAATGGCACATAAAACAATTTTGAATTAGGGTTTAGGAGACTGGAAGTGGACAATGTTCAGTGAGTCCATCAGTTTGCTAAGGATGTTGGACAATGTCTACCTGATTAAAGGTAATGGAGAACTGAAGGGGTCTACCAGTCATGATCTTCCTAAGCTGGTTCATAGAATCAAAAGCTATGGCTTTTTGGGTTTTCACGTGAAGTTCATCCACACATGGCGCGATCACAACATGTGCACTTTGGAAGTCCTTTGCAGCATTGGAGGTATGAGCTCCATGTTATGGAGCATCCAGAAAGATATACGGGCAAGCTTTTGTTTGATGACTTAGCAGTGGCCTCTCTGTCTAAGAGTGTTGTTTTGAATTACTAGATTTTCTTTGAGCCTATGATTTTCTTTATTTTTTTGGGTACAAGGCCTATGATTTTGTAGTAATTTTGTATTGATTTTGTTGTTCTTCAATAGAATGTCTAGTAAAATCCACTAGTAATATTAAAAGACATAACAAAAGCTGGTGCATATTGGTGTTGCCCTTGAAATGGCAAGAAATCCGCATAACAAATGGAGAAGATTAAGAGCCTCTTCAAAGAGAGGTTTAAGGTAGGAGATTGAGATTTATCGTCGAGGATAGTGGTAACTACATAAGAGAATCAATTTCAAATATGACATGAGAAAGATGTTGCACATCAGGTTAATACTATGCATAAGAACCCACCTTTCAACACAAAAAAACATTGTTATTGCTCAACTTGCATTAAAAACTTTTGATGAATTTGTCATTCGAATTGCATACAAGGCCTCCACAGGCTGAATTACTAGTAATCAAATCATAAGGTTCGTCCACATTGACTTTGTGAATTCCATCCGTTGGAAACGCCTAAGGAGTAGAATAGATTATTAATAAAGCTCATCTGGGAGGAAATATGATGCCACAAATCAAGTCTCAATTCTCAAATGTTAAAAACATGTGATTGAATGATTTGTTAACCGCAATAAAGTATAGATTTTAACCTAAGAGGAGAGAAGAATATAATTCAAGCTTCTGAGAGTGAAATGTTTTTTAACATGTTTTGAACAAGAGAGGATGAAAGTGAGAGGTAATTTAAAATATAAATATAGTGTAGTTTGTTAAGAGGCACTTGCATTGATTCATCTCTTTAAACCATCGCGTTCTCGACACACGTGCATGTGGCAACCACACGTCTTCAAAGCTCTTCTCTTCTCTCGGTATTCTCTCTCTCTCTAGCTTTCGATTTTCAATTTTCGAATTCCAATTCTCATTTGCGTGATTTTATGTTACCAATTCAATCCTATCAATGCTTCAGAATTTCTCGATTTTCTCATGTTTTCAGTTATTATTGGTAGAAACTGGATTACTCTTAATTATTCATTAAATCATAATTATCTATTATAATATATGTGTTGTTTTATTTGTAGCTCTAGAAGCTTCCAAACCTTCATGGTTGTGGAACTATATGAAATGAATTTTTCTAACGTAAAAATTTGGAAATAACTTAATTTGTTTTTTTTTTCTTAAGTTTCTTTGATCAGTCAGAATTGTTCTTTTTCTTTAAGCTTAAAGCTACTTGTGTTTGGTTCTACGGTGACAAAAATTGATTTTTGGTGAATTGATTCCAGCTAAAAGTTAGTTCAAGGTCAATTGATGTAAAAAGTGAGTTTAACCATAATTTTGAGTGTAAAAATCAATTCTAGAATAAAAAGCCATAATTTGTAGTTACAAGTTAGAATCAATTTTGATGCTAAAATCAATTCTACTAGAGAGCAACCAAACATGTCAAAGTCAATTTTATATCTATAGAATCAGTTTTGGTTACTCCAAAAGTGGAATCAAACACGTGGACAACTTTTTTGTAATTTGTTAATTTAGAAGATAGTGATTGAGACATTATGTTTTTGTTCAATTTGACATATTACACATGTGATTGGGACAAATTTTTTGTTCAATTTGAGAGAATGGACACATTATGTTTTATAGTTAACTCAATCTCTTCCTTTTGAAGTTTTTACTACCTTTGTAGTAGTTTTGTTGATGCTAAATATGATGTTTATTCAATTTTAGGTGCCTTATTTATCTTAATCTTATATTTCATTGCATATTATTGTTTAAAGTAATGTTGGTTCCTTGCAAAAGAGTGTAGTTGATATGCTATCTAATGTGATTGGTTTCATGTGATTTTTAGATTTTTTTCATTGTTGCTAGAAGAAATTGTTTCAACAAAAGGAGGAAATGGATTTCTTTTTGAAGGGAATGAATGGAGATGGATCTGATTGCCCCTTTGATACGAGAGACATCCAAAGGTGCCCGTTTTTGAGAAATATCGATGAACCTACAAACTTCTCTTTTGCTTCGACAAAATTCTCCATTCCTGTAAGTTAATTCATCTTTGTGCCCTTTTCACCTATCTTCTATCCTGCTAGTTCAAGTTCGAGCTAATTTACTTCATTCTCATTGCTCAGGTGCGTGGAGCCACGGGTCCAATATTTGAAGATGGTCCTAGTTTTGATATGGCTTTTAAGCTTTTTCATGGGAAAGATGGCATTGTTCCTCTCTCTGAGAGATCTGACTTTTATAATGTTAACAAGGAAGCTGATTCTATGCCCGTTTTTAACCCTCTGGTTGGAAAAGCTGCTTCCATTAGTCTATCATCCTTTGGATTAGGTGGCCCATTTAGTTTTGGGGATTCTTCTGAGAAATGGAAGAAACAGAAGAATTCTGAATCATCAAACAAAAAGGAATATTCATCTCAGGTAAAATCAGTTTCTTGATGCCAGCTTTTCCATTTTTTTGATATTAACACATGCTTAGGAGTGTGTTTAGCAAAAGGAAAATCCTTTGTGAAATTTAACACCTCTGCATGCAATTAGTTCCCGGTAGGATACATGCAATGTGGTTACAAGCCTGATATATTCTAGCCGTCTTCATTTTGATTTACACCCAAATGATTAGCAATAATTTTATTGTCACTGTTGTGGATCACAGGGCAGGTTTCAATATGCTTAATGTTTTTCTTTTCTGCTGCCATTTAATTATTTAAACCTTTGAAACTTACTTATTGAGTTTCATTCAATATGCTTAGTGTATGTTAGGTAATTTGGTTCCACTTTTGTCGGAGAGGCAAAATTGATTCCGTAGGTGTAGAATTGATTCGACATGTTTGGATGTTCTCGAGTAGAATTAATTTTGCCTCCAGAATTGAGTGCATGTTTGGTATCATGGTGGGTTTGCCAGAATCAGGGCGAGCCACCGTGATACAAATACACACTGATTCTAACTTGAAGTAAGAGCTTTTGCCTCTAATATTAGCCTAAATTTCTTCTTCAATTCACTATTATATGAATGTATGTAAACACAAAATCACTTAAAGTTCAACCCGCTTTCATTCAAAATCAATTGTCATCGCAGAGCCAAACACATGTTTTATTTCTTGCTACCTATTTGTTATTTTGAACATTTGAAACGTGACATGTGTTGATTTTTCTTTCTTTTCTCTATCGTGCTTCAATTCCAGAAAGGAGAAATGTCAAAGCACGAAGCTCTTGGTAACGAATGGTTGGAAAAGGGCAACTGCCCGATAGCCAAGTCTTATAGAGCCGCAAGCCGTGTTGTCCCCCTTGTTGCAACAGCTCTGAAGCCACCGACTGCCATGAAATTTAAATGCCCAGCAGCAGTAGTTGCTGCAAGGGCCGCCCTTGCTCGTACCGCCTTTGTTAAAAACTTGCGACCTCAGCCTCTTCCTGCTAAAATGCTTGCTATTGCTGCGTTAGGCATGGCTCTTAACGTGCCTTTGGGTATGTGGAAGGAGCATACCAAGAAATTCTCATTGTCTTGGTTTGCAGCTGTGCATGCTGCTGTTCCCTTTATAGCCATGCTTCGGAAATCGGTACTGATGCCGAAATCAGCAATGGCTCTGACCATCGCAGCTTCTATCCTCGGACAGGTTATTGGCTCTAGAGCTGAGCGTATCCGGATGAAAGCAATAGCTGAAATGGGAAAGGTGATGACACTAACGGAAACCACAAGCAGTGTCACAATGTATAATACCAGGCAGCATGATGACTTCAGGACCCGTCACTGTGGTGCAGAAGGAATGGTTCTCAACTCAATTCCCATAAAAGATGCTGGTGCGAGTTCAACTGCCAATACATGTTATTGACCTATAAAATCAATTCAAGTTTGATTTTTAATAATATTGATGATCTGATATGATAGGAAAATGGATTAATACAAATAAAAAGTTTATGTACTGTCTATGTATACAAAGAAATCAAGACATGCAGATATTTGGCATGCAGAGTATACTATACTATACACACAATTACTAACTGAACTCTGATAAAATTTCCATTGAATTAAGAACTATCAGTAAGTATATTTTCTGGTTCATGTGTCTTTTTTTAATATATAGAAAAGGGGGTGTTAAGAGAAGCTCTCTATTTTTCTTAGTGTATGCATGGAAATGAACCAAAGCCCAAATGTGTCACATCCATGCAATAAATGACGTTTATGCAAAACAAAACAAAATTAAATTCCTATCACTTTCACCGAACAAGGAATTGTAATTATCTTCATGAATAGTAGCGGCTGTAGCGGAGATAGGTGAAGTTATACCCTACAACTCTACTATTATACCTTGACCCCAACATTTTATATAAACTATCAAATTTACCCTTTATATAAAATAAAACACAATTCATCCTTTCACTTGTTCACCCCACTTTCACCCCACCTTTTCTGAAGAAAAAAACGGTTGCTGGAAAAAGAAATTAAAACTCCCACTCCCAGCAAACAATAAGCTTTCTTCGATGAAATAATCAATTATTGATTATTCTCCAAATCGTTTCCGAAAAATTTAATATGATTTTTTAATAAGAAACTATTAATAAAATTAACAATTATTGAAGTCGTCATGATCGTATTCTTTTCAATGAGGCATTCAAAAGACACTTGCAAATTCAACCACTTCTCTCAGTGAAGAAGAAGCGGCATAGATTATTAAAATCATGCTTTATTCTTGTGCTTGTTTTTCGTATAGACAAATGAAGAAAAAAATTATAGTAATGTTAATATTCTATAGGAGGATTTTAGGAACTAGATTAAACTTAGATTATATAGCTAGCTTCTATAAAGTGTTGTGAGGATTTCACGTAACTCATGAACCGGAAAGGATTTATTAAGATTTCCGGTATTCTTACTGGAAAAGTTAAACATGAGTCTTTTGAATAATTTTCGGAAACATAACAATGAGTATTCCGAAATTTTTTCAGAAAAGTTTTATAGTGGAAAAAAAAATCAGAAAGATATACATGGAAGAATATCATGTGGGGTGAACTCATACTTAATTGAGAAATGTTGAAAGTAAGGACGAAAAATTAATGTGTAAAAGGTTAAATAGCAAAAGGGATAAAATTGGAATTTTAAAAGATTTGTAGGGGTGAAAGTATATGTGTCGGGGTATAAGGTAAAATTTCCGAAGATGGGATATAAACGCCCCTTTCAATTTCATGTTTTCCCATTTCATAATGTTCCTAACCAACACCCTCACATCTAATACTGTCCCATTGAAAGCTGAGTTTTGTCATACCTCTGAATCTGGTACCTATTTCTGAACTAGATAATATGAATAATATTTTTACACAAATAATAAATATCTCGTCTATCATATGATATTTAAAAATATCAGTTGTCAAAATTATAAGACTGGGGAATTCATGTTTACACAAATTTTTAACAAGGTGCCTTGAATAAAGTCAGCTTTGGAAAGCTGTTTTCTCACGAAATAGAAATTTAAATGACGACTTTCTCATAATAAAAAAAGGTAGATCCATGGAAAATCTAGAATAGGGTGCATGATGGTTTTTTTAAGGTTAAATGTTCAAATATTTTTTAATTAATGAAATCATAAAACTTTAATATATATATGTATGTATGTATGTATATGCCATATGGGGTCATAAGAAAAAAAAAATTGCATGACATGAAAAAACGATTAGAAAAAGACTCCAATAATGTCCATGAGAGTGCCTAGACATTGAATAAATTGTAGTGTGCTGCTAACGTAGGTAGACGTGGTTTTCATGTTCAAGTACACATATGAAATGAATAAATTATGATAGGAACATGTCCCCAATGAAGATCCCACTTCTTCACAACAAATACTATTAACATACTTGATTGTATATATATATTATACGAATGTAGACTTGTATGAAATGGATATCATTATTGTAACATTGAGACAGTACATTGAGGATGTGCTTTTTGTAGAGTATTGGTGGTCCAGCCAAACATGTCTTTAATACGTCGTTTCCGATATGGTTCGTTATGCCATCATGAGTGGAAGAGACGTTATTCATAGGTTCTTAACATAACATAGTATGGCTGCAAAAAATCTTTAAATATCTTGCTGAAATAAAAAATTGAGCTCTACCAAAGTCATAACCATTTAGTTGTGCATGTTTAACTATATCGTTAACTATGGTAAAAAAAACTTGGTAACTAATTGCAATTGGGCATATATAGTTGAGGGGCAAAAATGGTAAGTAACTACTTGGTTATTTGTTTGGTTAGTCCAATTTTCCAAATTCTGATTCTTCTCATTTTCTCATTATATCGTTGTCAAATGGGTGGATATAACGTTTGCATGCACATGCACTAATGGTCATACCGTGTTTTTTTTTTTTCCAAATAAAAACAAAGGGAAAAAGTTAAGAATTTGGACTGAAATGAAATGAAGTTGTGACATCAATCTCTAACAAAAAAGGTTACATCCATACACGTTCCTCGGGTCCCATAACATGTTACATCTCTCTCACTCTCCCACTCTCTCTCCATAATTAGCTTAACCCATGTGAGAATGTTTATTTAGCTATGTTAATTCCTTTAAATTTTAATTCTTTAGTGGAACTTTGTTTTTAAAGCACTACGACCTAACTTGTCGGTTGTGTTTAGTTTGTTTTTATTAACTCATCAAAAAGATGAAATTAAATGATACTTATATTTTCCCCACTCCTTGTTCTGTTCTTCTAACATATTTACCAAACACCGCATCTTTTTTACGTAGAAAGTTTAAAAAGTAGAGCAGATGTACATAACAAACACAAAATAGATGCAACAAATAAAGTTTTGTCTCAATTTGAGTAAATCAAGATCTCTGTATTATTTTCACTGTTGGACCAACATATTCATCTAAATATATACATTTTTTAATCATGCAAATTAAAATATTTTGTCACGTCCCATTCATTCTACCGACTCTTTTAGAGTATATATCCGACATATCTTTCCGTATTTTATAAATTGGTTACTGAAACAATGGATAAAATCATTCCTATTACAATCATTTTTAAATGTAAGAAAATGTTAGAATTTCACGATAATCAAGACGAAATTCTACTAACAAAATTAATGTAGACGATTTTTTTAGTAATCTTGGTAATGTTGGTTTTGGAGGTCTTTTATGAATCTTGTAGTAGAGCCTCTAATTTACTCGTTAAACTTTCAACTATTTGGAGACGGCTTCAATCAGCTTGGAATATAGGATTAATATATCATCATTGAATTTGATTCTCAAGCAGTTTAGGATGTTCTTGCGAATATTAATCAGAATGACTTTCACCCCATGCAAACTTGATTTCTTTAATTAGGAAGCTCTCTTCTCTTTTTTGAGAGGTATCATTTAATCATATTTTGAGAGAAGGTAACGAATATGCTGATTGGGTGGCTAAGTTTGGTGCTACCAATGTTGATTCCTTGAAGATGTGGATGTCTGCTCCTCCTCAGTTAAATATCACCCTGCTTGCGGATACATCCAGGAAATTTAGGCAGCATATTGCTTAGTTTTTTTTTCTTTTCTTATTTTCTTGTTCTTTATTTCTCCTTGATAAAAAAATTAAATGCAAGAAAATATTATAATTTCACAATAATCAAAACGAAATTGTACCAGCAAACAATGAAAACGGAATTAAGACATATACTTATAGTAATTGCTCTTACTTGAAGACGTTGAGACATTTTAAATTTTTCACAGTCTCACCGTGATGATGTAAATTGAACTCATAGGAGACTTTAGGCTTTGGAAACCGGATAAGTTTACATAGACATCCTTTTATCAACTACACTCTTTTGACTTGTCATGACATGGCAAAAAAACATTAAAAAAAATTCACCCTTGCTGACATGGTAAAATGCACATTAAAAAAAAGAAAATGAAAAAACTTTCTCTTCTCTGTCATCCCTCTATTTCAATCTGTCCAATTATTCTCCATCTCTCCACCACAAACACACCTCCACCCTCTATCACCACCACTGTTGTCATTCATCTCTCTCTCTCTCTCTCTCTCTCTCTCTCTCTCTCCCTCTTCCCT
>Ga0228710_1001193_pt1 | contig 38062 bp, 19 predicted proteins | sample MedpolnodulmetaG_FD_177995 | JGI IMG/M metagenome (GOLD analysis project Ga0228710, IMG submission 177995) | Root nodule microbial communities from Medicago polymorpha collected in Santa Monica, California, United States - pink nodules | ecosystem: Host-associated > Plants > Roots > Nodule...
GTTTCTTTTAAATGTTTTTTTTTTTTTTTTTTGAGTAACTCTCAAACGTGTTGTTTATGAGGTCACATGCCGCCACCGTTTATAAAAATGAAGTTAATGGTTGTAGCTTATATTCAATCCGGGATTCATTATATTTTCTTTTTTACGGAAAATAATTTATATCATTTCATTAAAAATCAGATCAGTAATATATGTTGGAATATCATCAAAGACATGAAAAGTTAGTATTAGATGTGGCTACCTTAGCTAAAGTATGCGTAACCTCATTCGCTTGCCTCTTAATGAACTCGACATGAGAGTTTGTTAAATACGTGCTACAGAAATGGATGCTAATAGAACTAAATTCGTTGACATCTCCACGACCTTTGTTGAAATAATCAGCTACTCTTTTTGAGTCAACCTCGAAATCAACATTTGTGAGTTGAAGTTCATGTATCCACCGAATCGAATGATGTAATCCTAGGGCCTCCCCAACATCAACAGAGTAAACCGGAGTAAACCATATTGTTTTTGAGTGGACATGATTCCCATCTAAGTCTCAGATCCACATACCCAATCCTACCTTATTAGTGGAATTTGAAAAAGAGACATCAATATTACACTTATACCTGCCAACTCTTGGTTTCCTCCATTTGAAATCAACATCCCATTGTGGTGGGAAGTGCTTGGAATGGAAGCTATATTTTCCTGTCTTGTAGGGTTTTGCTTATGATTAGCATTTCTCCAACCTTCTAAAAGGTGTTTTGCTCTAACCAGGATTGTAACAGTCGAGTCTGACACTTGTTGCCACAATTTGAGATTTCTAACTTTTCAAATACTCCACATTATGGTTACGATGGTCTCAATCTGAGCTGCAGACAACCTTTGCAACATATTGAAAATGATATCAGGAGCATTATCAAATTGATTCGGAGACAGATTCATTACATTATATGAGCCTAATCTCATTTATTGGACCCATTTGATATTTTCTTAACATCAACCCGATTGATTGTCAATTGTTTGTGCTTTAAAAATAAGAGCATTGATTTTCAATATTATAACGTTATAAATATTGCTCTATTTTTAATAAAACATGTCCGATCCGTGTCAAGTCTTTTTAAACCTTAAATTAATGATTATACCAATTTAATGTCTGGTTCGGTTGTTTTTCTTGATGATTATGCCCGGTCCGATTTTAATCATGTTGATTATTACCACCCAACCAACCTCTAACAATACTCTTTATTAAGAGAAAAAAAAATATAGTATATTTTTTCTGTATGTAAAATAACACTAAACATTTTTGATCAAAAAAATTCATTATCAAATCTTTTGATTATAAAAACCCATGTGTTTTTCCAAAAATATCATTCATGTGCCCCATGTCTCATTCATAAAGTAGGTGAGGTCATCATTATATGCAAAATATTTAAAACCAAACAGCAAACAACATTAAATTTTGGGTTCCACTCAATCTCCATACATACTTATCCCATAACAGCCTAACCCAATCCTGTCATAGTTGTCCTGTCTTTGTCCTTGTGAAAAAATGGAGCAAGAAAACCAACATTCAATGATGATTGTGCATGATAATGAAGAACAACAAGAAGAAGTAGAAGAATTTTCTTTGAAAAGAACCTTTCCACATGTCAAGGACAATAACAACAACGTTGTTGTTACAACTGTGGTTGTGACATCCTCTTCTGTTAGCAATGGTGGTAATGGTCATAGCAATGAAACTTCAACAATTGTCACCAACTTAGATGAGTTTTCTTTGCAAAAAGATGAAGATGTTGAAGAGAAAAGAAATGTTGGTGAATGTAACAGTGGGAAAGAAGAAGATTGTGTTCCTGTTGGACTTGGACTAGTAGCTGAGTTTGTTGGAGAAGCCATAAAAGATGATGCTATTTTTGGCTCTGAATCTTCTGATATATTCCAGAACAACAACAGTGTTTACTTTGACAAACAACAAGGTACACTATCTCTTGTTTTTTAGTATGCACTATATATAGTATAGGATTAACAAAGATAATATATATTTTTTAATTTGTTTGATTATATTAAATTATATTTTTCATGTGGTTGTTGCTGCATCACTGTCTGTCATTTATAAATGTTTTGCATTTCTTCAAATTTAAGTTTTAAAGTTTAGTCTTAATTTTTTGTGACATATATTAGTACTAGTTTAACTGTTATAAATTCTCAACTTCTGGATGTTTTTCGGGCTTTTTCGATTAACATTAATTTATCTGTGTTTGTGTAGGTAAATACATTACTAGATCTATAATGGTGTTCCTGACCTTAAATTGTAAGATAAGTAAATTAATTGGAACTAACCCCAATATAAATATGATAGATGTTCTGTGTATGACATCTAACATTAGACTCAAATTTTCTTGGTTAGTTTTTCTTTTCTGATTTTTGGTAAATATGTCATCACATTTATGGCTGAAGGAGTGTGGAAATGTCACCATTGTACATGGTCGACCAAGCGATTCGACAGTTCTACGACTGGTCCCATGTGGAATCTTAAAGGGTACCCTGACTTGCTGATGAATGTCAAAACTTTGATTCAACATGGACCTTGTTTTGTTTGGGAAACTAAAGGTCAGTAGTAGATGCCAAGATTTCTGAAGCACACAATCGCAGTTCTGATGGCCATAGTTGAATAGCCTTTCAATGAGATGGATTCTAAAAGTTACTTCCGTTGTAAATTTGTTGGATGATATTGTGACAGTTAATTTTTCTTTGTTGGCTTTAAAAATTTAGGCCCTGCATAGATAAACAGGTTAATTAAATGCTTATAGCATAAACGCTTATAGTATAATTACTTATGTATAAGCTATTTCTATAGCAAAAGGTAAAATAAAGTCAAACTGTTTCCCTATAAGCTATAAGTTGTTTTTATAAACTATCCTCGAGGGCTTATGGAAATAAACTGAAAATAACTACAAGCTGTTACCATAAGGATGTTGTTTGTCTGTATGTGTGTGTGCGCGCATGCGCTCTTTGCACCGTGAAGTCACTATAATAGTCATATCTTTGGTATTCATTTGGAGAACTATGATTATGTTATCCTAAATTCTTATGTCCATGAACAATCTTATGTTAAAATTTGGAATTGAATCTGGTTTTATGCTTGCAGGCAATGAAGTTAGTGGACTTAATAGAGTTCAATGTGATGCTACCAATCATGAGGAGAGTAAACTTGATGAACAAGTGGAAAATTCAGCTATTCAAAATAGTTTACGCGGTGAAGTTCATGGAATTAATAGAGTTCAAAATGGTGATGTTATTGATCATGAGGAGGGTAAACTTGATGAACAAGCGGAAAACTCAGCTATTGAAAATAGTTTACGCAGCGAAGCTCATGGTCTTCATATAGTTCAAAATGGTGATGCTACCAATCGTGATAACAAAGTTCCTTCCAGTTCAGAATTATCTGTTTTACATAACTCATCCAACAAACAAGCAACACATGCTGTGAATTCTAACGAAGAAAATAAACAGGAACTTAACTCGATAAAAGAAATTGACCAGCAAGAGAAAGAGTTTGATGTTGAGCTAGTAATTGCAAAACAAGAGACACATGATTTGTATTGTCCTAATTGCAAATCTTGCATCACTAAAAGGGTTATCCTCAAGAAAAGAAAAAGGAACATTCATGTGTTAGACAAGAAAGGAAAACGCGATAGATTGGACATTGTAGTTGACACTGATGTGGTTGATCCTGATAGTACTACACATGAAGCTAACCAAGGTAATTATGCAAATGTAACACCTGAAATTACCAGTCTGGATCCACCTCCTGCTCCTGCTGCTGCCGACGATGATGATCATCCTGAGAAAGAAGTGGAAGTATTCAGATGTTTATCATGCTTCAGCATCTTTATTCCTAGTGGTTAGTAGCTTATTTTCTTTTCTATGATGCATAGCAGAATGTGGTCTTTGTGCCTATGTTTTGCTCATTTTTATTTGGCTAGAGGAATAATAACTAAAGAGAGGTGGCAAATTCCTAAGGTTTTGTGACTTATAAAAGCAATTTCAAGCAAAAATATTCCATTTAAGGAGATTTGATAATGATTTTAAGATTATGAAACACAAAAGCATTTGTTCTTGTTGAGGTGTTGGACATGTTTTCAACATGAACATCTGTATGACACTGTCCCTACACTCTTGTTGAATTATTTTTATGGCTGTGGGCATACACCAGAGTCCATACACTTGTGGGGCACTTACAAGCTACAACACTCAAATAAAGGTTGCACTTGAAGGAGACCTCCGTTGAATGAAATTATTGTGGCTCCCACTCCCTATTTTGTGGGGCTAAATGCCAAATTGGTGGGACCCACATGAATTTCACTCAATAATAGTGTACTGGTAAGAGTGTGCTTGAGGGGTTTGTTGCAGGCATTTCTCTTTCAACTCATGCACTACCTCTGTGTGGTGTCCTAGTGTAATTATAGGCATTATTTATGTAAGTGTGTCCATGTTAGGAGTTTGCCTCTGTGTCCTTGCTTCATAGTTCTGACTTCTGAGATGCTTAAAGGCTATTATCAAGTTCTCAACTAAACCAAAAGCTTAAGCATTTGGTGAAGGCTTAGGAATGGTTTTCTATCTCTTAACAATTATCATCCTAACATTTTTCCCTAAATCACTTTTGTACATTCTAAAAGTTTTTCTATGATGCGTCTTGACTGATCTATATATGATGATTGTGTGCTTATCTTATTTATATATCTTAACTTATTAATGTCATTAATTTCGACAGGAAAAGGTTTCAATCTGTTCCGTAATTTTGGTGGTGCCAGCAAGGATGAAACTTCGGAAAATTCTTCAAGTATAGCTGCAAGTAGTTTGCAAAATCCTTCAAATATACCAAGCTCCAGTTCAAATTGGTTCATCTCTTTATTTACTTCAAATAAGAAGAAAACAGCTACTGAACCAGGTTTTTTCTTTGTTCTTTTAATTATAATTACATCGGTACTCCAAGTAAAACCGCTTGCATGATGATGCTTATTTGAAAATTTTATGAATTATTTCTAACAGTGTCTACACTTTCTTGAGTGATTGTACCTTATTGGAACTGAGAAGTATTAAAAAAAGCATGCATTTGAGCAATAATCTTATAGCTTGAAGTCAATTTGACTCGGGACTGAAATTATTTGTAAAGAAATTTGTGTCTCAATTTAATTTCCTGTTTTCTTTATATAGCAGGTGACACTTCCCAAGAACATTCTACCACTGGTCCTGCTGACCAGAACCAGTCAACAATTACTTCACCTTTACTATCCTCCCCTGATATTGGTCATCCAGAAGGTACACTTGGTGATGCTAATCTGATTAAGAATGTCACACCAACGTCATATGTTAATCATGGACGTGAAACAATGAATTCTACTATTTCCTCAAATGGAGTGCAGAGTGTTGTGCAGGATTTCATAGATTTTTCAGAAAAAGAGCAGTCGCTGACCGGAAAACTGAGGACCGATAACAGAGAGAAAAACAAGACTTCAGTGGATACAACAAGTACAAGTATGTTTGAGATTTTAAGATTACATAATTATTATTTTTTTCATATCGGCTGTTTTGAAAGAAAAATCCAGCAAAATCATACGCATACTTAGCTGATCCTAAAACCTGCATAACTGTCTCTTAGTTGGGAACTGGTCCTCTCCAGTGGAAATTTTCTGCTGTGGAATTTCAATCGCTCATTTATCTCTACTGTATGCGGTCAAAGTCGTTGAGACTTAAGACATGATTGAACGATGAAGATTTCCACTAAACTCCCTCCAATGAAATTTTCACGGTCACGGGAGAGGAACTGTTCCCTAGTTTCTTACTGAATTATTCATGTTTACATTCAAACATGTACCAACAATATAAGAAAATATGAAACTTTTGTGCACTTATGCATAATGTACATTTTCATCTTAGACGTAAGCTTTGATACCCTGTCAGTGTAAAAAGGTGTCAACAAATCATTGACAATAGTTGTGATTATAGTCAAATGTTTTAAAAATCTAATGGTTATATTGATTGACGTGTAAAAAACATTTACACTGACAATGTATATGAATAAATTCCTTCATATTACTCTACTATTCATTCCATTGATTCATTTTGTTCTATGTGATGTTGCTCACTTCACTATTTCACTCTGATGCAGATACTGTTGAAGTTACGTCCTCAACGAACTTTTCTAACGGGACGGTATCTGAGTACAAAAGTGTTAAATCAGTAACTACCACTTCTTGTGAAACATTTGTTAATTCTGGAGAAACTGCAAAAGGCGCCATTCTGAATCATTATCAAGAGAAACCTGAATTTCTTGTTCCGACAAGTACAACCGTAGCGTCCCTAATTGTTGAGAAGTTACCGAAAGATGTGAACAAAAAGCCTGAAATTGTTAAGAATGATGATTATAATTCCTCTTTGAGGCAAGGTGGAACACAATCACCAGTTCAATCACTTGACAGCACAAGTCCTGCAATAGATGCTATATTTCCATCAAAAACAGATATTACATTGATTGATAAAGTGCGAAAGGATATCAATGGGAAGATAAATCCTTCAGTTATAAATGAAAATAAAGGTATGCACATGAAATGATTATCTTCGGTTAGCTATTTACCAATAATCTATGTAATAACCAAAGGTGTTATTATGGTGCAGGTGATGTGATTGTTGTTGTTGATGAAGAAGCAAATGAATCAACAACATTGCAAACAGAAGATAATGTTCCAAGGGATGGTGCTATTGTGACAGAATCTCAAAGTCAAGTAGTTATTGGTGAACAACCTAGAAATGAAGTTGGTGAACCAAAAAAGTGGGAAATAGTTAAAAGCATTGTGTATGGTGGTTTAGTTGAGTCAATCACAAGTCTAGGAATTGTTTCATCTGCAGCTAGTTCTGGTGCTACCCCATGTAAGTGTCCAGTTCTGAGGGTTATTGCAAGTCTGCAGTCTTGGATTTATAATTTTGAAAGCTAAAATTTGGTTAGTGATATCCAATTAATTCTCTAATCTTGTGTTTGTTGCAGTGAATATTATTGCATTGGGATTTGCAAATCTGATTGGTGGACTTTTCATCCTTGGTCATAATGTGAGTGGATTTCCATTTACTGCTCAATTTCATAATCACTAATTGTATGATCATTTCCCTCTGGCATTCTTTCTTCATATATTTTCATGAATGAAAACAATATATAGTTGAAAAATAATGTTAGCAGATAGTCTCATTAAGAAATGTTGAACTAGGAATAACTGATATGATATGGTAGGTTGAAATTAAATGGTAGCTAGGGTTTTCTCCCAGCATTACCATGATAACATTTCTTTATGCTAGGATAAGTTATTTGTAAGTATTGCCTTTTTTAGTCTAATCGGCTCTACATCATCACCCTATATGATTAGTGTTTTTTCCAAGGGATTTGGCTTCTCTAAAACGAGCTCTCACTTTAGAGAGTAAACTAAGAAATCTGAACCATTAATGAAAACAATTTAACTAATATCAGTCATTGATTTCATATATATGTACATGTGCATGTAATATCAGCCATTGATTTTTTTATCAACTATTGAAATTTCTTTCTTTTGGTCTTTTTTCCAGCTTAAAGAGTTGAAAGATAGCCATTCTCGAGGGCAGCAACTGCAAACGAATGTGCAAGATCGGTATCAAGAACTACTGGGAAACAGATCGAACTTCATGTTTCACGCCGTTATAGCTGTATTTTCATTCCTAATATTTGGTTCTGTCCCTCTCATTATCTACGGCGTCTTGATTAATAAGAACTACTATGATGAAGTTAAGCTTGCAATAGTGGCAGCAACTTCTGTTGCATGCATCATTCTGCTTACTGTTGGGAAAGTTTACACAAGAAGACCACCTAAATCCTACATCAAAACTGTGTTATACTATGTCTCAATGGCACTTGCAGCCTCAGGACTATCTTACATAGCAGGAAAACTACTCAAGGATCTTTTAGAGAAATTCAGCCACTCAGAGTCAGGTTTTGCTATTAACATGCCAATATCAGACACAAGTATGGAAACAACATGGATGTCTTCCTGAAAGAGATGAGAGAATTAGAACTTCAGAAGGAGCTTGGGCTTCTTAGACTTAAGTACCGTTTGGTCAGGCTTTTTTTCGGTTTAAAAACTACTTTAAAACAAAGTTAAAATAAAGCTCTTTAAGAAAAAAGCTAAAGCTGTTTGGTTTCTTTATTTTTTTTAGTTCTAAAGTTATTTTTAAGTTAAAAGTTGTTTGGCAAAATATTATACAAAACTTTGAATTTATTATGAATTAACATAATAAACGAAAAAATGTTTAAAATATTATGAATAGTTTGTTTCTTCTTTTTCAATTATACATAGAATACCATATTTTTGGTGTCATTTAAAAAGATAAGAATTTATATTATATGATATTATATTTGTTACATTGTTGGTGTCATTGAAAAAGATATGTTTAGTTTTTTAAATAAGAAAAAGATATGCATAGTTTGTTACAATATAAATGTGTAAAATATATATAAGTATAATTTTTTTAGGCATCTATACTTGTACTATTAATTAAAATCAAAATTTTATAAAAATAATTATACGCATTACACAATACTAAAAAATTATATGCATTAGCGTAACAAGAAAACAGACATACAAACATAAAGTATTACTCTAATCGCTAATGTGTATGTGTGTGTATTTGTGAGGTTGAAGAAAGGGAATAAAAATATTTGGTGTCATTCAATAACAACATGAATAAAAATATTTGCGAAGTTGTGATAATCGAAGGATATTGAAATTAAATATATAAGTAATAAAAAGATAATAAAAATTCTTCAAAAATAAATAATAAAATTAAATAGACCCTCCTTCAAAAACAAATTATATGGACCGGTTCAAAAAAATAAAATTAAATTAAATGGAAGAAAAAAGAAAATTGAAATATAATATTAAAAAATAAAAGAAAAAATATTAAAAAAGAAAAGAAAAGATTGCAAGCGTGAATTGAAGAGAGGTGTTTATGAAATAAATTGCGGAGAAGTAGTTTTTTGAAGTAGCATTCAACAACTTTTGGTTCAAGCTAATTCTATTCAATTTTATGCATTCTAGAAAAAGTACTTTTTTTTCGAACTCTATTCAATTTTATGTATTCTAGAAAAAATACTTTTTTTCGAAGGTACTTTATTGATATTGTGTTTGGCCTAGATTCTCCTTAAAAATGTAGAGAAGCTGAAAAAAAAAGCTGGGTCAAACGGTTCCTTTATTGCTTTATTTTATTTTAAATTAGTGTATTTATTTAATGATGTTCGGGTTAGACATATAACTAAGGACGGCCAAAATTCTGTATGCAACATTTTTTTTTTGTTAATGACGAGGATATTTTTATTTCATGACGACAAATTTTTATTTAAATAATACGACAATCGTATAATATTATTAATTTAATAACGGGTATAAATTTATGCGAGTCCGGAAACTTAAAAACGTTTATCTTATTTTATACGTGTTAAAAATCTAGTTTGTCAATTTTTCTTCTTTTTTTTTACTAAATCTTGTTAGTATCATTTGCATGTGCATCTATAAATTTACGAGTATTTAAAATATGATTTTTTTTTTTTATTCATGTGTAGCTATTATGATATTTGTCCTGTACCGGCTCGTTGTATATTCTATTTGTAGATACGTTTTGGTCGTCCTTGATTATATGTCTAAACTGAATAACGTTGAATAAATACACTAGTTTAAAATAAATGAAAGCAATTGAGTATTGAAGGTGTATAGTAAGCATTTTGATCCAACCCTTATCCATTGATTCATATTCATTTTAAAAACAAAAAATCTATGTCTCCTACGGTAGGAGACTTATTCAAGTCTCCCACCATAAACGTGGCCGTTAAACTATATGGAAATGTTATTTTGCCAATTATTTTTTTATTCCTTACATTATTCTTCTGAATAAGTTGAATTTAAGATTAATCTAGACTTTTGATCGAAGGAAGAAAATTGTGATTTGGCCTTGTTTATTAAACAATAATGCAATAGCGACAAAACTAACTGAACACACCAAAGAGGGGTTTTTTCCCTGACAAATGGAAAACACCTGTTCTAATCATATGCAAACAGGTAAAGGGCTTTGGCAACACAAATAAGTTAGCTTTTAGCTTTTTAGATTAGCTTATAAGCTTGCTTGATAAAATTAGCTTTTCTCATGAGCTTATAGTTTTTTGTGAGAAGCTATTTCAAGTAGCTTTTGAGTTTATAGATTTTCATATTTTCTTCTATTTTTAACCTTTAATATTATTTTTTATAAAATTAACTGCCCACGTTCTTTTGTTGTTGTTGAAGGATCTGCCAACGTTTTTGCTTTCTTAGTTACTCTATTTTTGAAGGATAGTTACTCTATTATTTGATTTTTCAATTCTTTCTTTTTACGTTGATATTTTTTAAAAATTCTAGTTCTTTGAAATATTGTTCCAAAATGGAGACTTTCTACTAAATTTATATATATTCATATTTATCATTTTTTTTCTTTTAACTTATTTGCTGATTCAAATAAAAAGAAATAATTTTTCATAAAAAAAAAGATATGAAGATGCAGTCAGATAAAATTTGTTAAAAAAGAACATCAATTAAATTCTTTATCACATTAATCATTTTAAAGTTAAAAAATGCTTTGAAATAAATTAAAATATTTAAGATAAAAATATCAGTTAAAAATATTTAGAAAAAATTAAACATACATGTCTCATTTTAAAAGCTATTTTTACCAAACATTTTAATTTCAAACATCTAACTTTTCAGCTATCAATCATCAACTATTCAGCTAGGTTATAACTTATTTTTACTAAACAGAGCCAAAGTATCGATTTTAAGAAAGATATATGCCAAATTGCAATCTATGAAGCACAAACACTCCTTAGATTAGGCGTGTCTCGGTGTCAGACACGTCTGACATCGACACATATAATTACACTGAATTATGTGATTTTCTCGAATTATTGGCGGTGTCAGTGTCCGTGTTTGTATCCGTGTTTCATAGATTGCAATTAACACCCTGTCAAGACATTACAAGGACAAAATTTTCAACAAGTTCCACAATTACCTCAACAATACTAGGTGATTTGGCACTGGTAAATCACTATACGCAGACTAGTTTGTTCAAAAAGACTCTAACAGGGAAGTGCTACAATAATTTTAATGAAGGCAAAATTACACTAGTAGTCCTTTATCTTATTTATTTGTAATACTTAGGTCTTTTATCCTTTTTTTTTCCACTTAGGTTCTTTATGTTCGCCTTAGCTAAACTATGAGCTGCCTCATTTGCTTGCCTCTGAACAAACTCAACACAAGTGTTTTCATAAAATTGACTAAAGAGAGCTTTACAATTAGAAATTATATTCACATACTCTGCAACATCACTATGAGTGGAATAGACATCTTCAACCACTCTCTTCGCATCCATCTCAAAATCAACTGTTCCCAATTGTAACAAGTGAACCCAATCCATGGCAAACAAAAGACCCAATGCTTCTCCAACATGGACATCACAAGTGGGACTGAAACAATTTGTTCTAGCCAAAACAAAATGACGTTTTCATCTCTAATACACATTCATATACCAACCAGATTCACCGTCTTAGAAAAAGCTGCATCAATGTTACACTTAAAACTGGTTGTTCTCTTCTGAGAGAATTTTCGTGCACAGACCTCGCTGTCTTCCTATCTTCTAGCAGTGTTTTGACTCGATCAAAAACAAAACCTTGCGCGTCTGTCACTTCTTTCCATATCTTATTGTTTTGTTGCTTCCAAATGCTCCATATAATACAACCAAAAAGTGATGCATGTGGCAGCACCTGCAGAATTTTGAAAATAATATGTTGTCATGGTGTCCATCTAGATTATGATTAACAGAGTAAAAAGCACTCCACATGCTCCAAATGTTTCTGCTACCAGTACAATTGAACTGCATATGCACGCTGTCCTATTCCTCAATGTTACATAATGCACAAATAGTAGTGCAATTAACTCCCTTGTCCCGCAACCTTTTACGCGTTGGAAGACAATTCCTACAAATACGCTATAACAATTTTTTTACTCTAGGTGGAACCTTGAGTTTCCAAATCAAATCCCACACGCCTTCTACTTTGAAGTGAGAGGTATATAGTAATTCATTCATGCATAAACGATAAGCACTGCGAACTGACGATAACACAAATTATTCTCTAAAAGTTTTATTTTCACATAAAAATAAAAATTACTATCTTTTTTTTTACCAAATATATTATACAATATATACTTTAAAAAATAAAATAAAATAAAGAATCATTTGGTAAAAAAAAATAAAAAAAATCGTACTTTTTATTTTGGTACCAAAATCTATTGAAAGATTGTTGTCTGAGTTGAATATTCTCAACGGAGAAATGGGTTAAAAGCACACCCACTTCTAGATATAAAAGGGAAAAGAAAGAACTGAAAAAGAGTCGTCATAATATAACATCAACTCGAGAGGAAGAAACCGCTGTGTGATGTGGTTCCGATCACATGGCTTCTTCTTCTCCTCCTCCGTCACAATCCTCTTCTTCTGCAACTCCTCCTTCCTATCAATTCATCACTCATCTTCCCATTGCTCCTTCTTCTCCCAGTGCGTTTTCTCTATTCGATTCGCCATTTCCGATTTATTTAGGGATTTGTATTTTTTGTAACTGTTTTTATGATTAAAAATTTTGCAACTGTTTTGTAATTTGATGATGAATTAGGTGAGAAGGTTGAAGAAGAGGAACCACGAGTTCCGATTCATGTTGTGACGAAAGCGTCGCAACTACCCGTGGATTTTCTCGAACCTTCGCCGCACTCGAAGATCGTTATTGGTTTTGATTGTGAAGCTGTTGACTTGTGTCGCGATGGAGCTCTTTGCATAATCCAGGTTACTGAATTTAACTTCTTTTTATTTTTATTTTTATTTTTCATATGTTTTTCGTATTCTAATTTCTAACTCATATATGAAGTGTTTGAAACTGTGTTCTCATTATTCTGAAATTTCTGTGATCCTGATATGATTTGAAATCACGATTAAAATTTGCACGGTTTAAGCATAGACACTCACTGAATTGATATATATATAGCTATGAAACACGGACACATGCACTGACACATCGGAGACCGGTGGTAATTTAAGAAAATGACGTAATTGAATGTAATTACATGTGTCAATATCTTGTCAATGTCGGACACTGACACGCATTCGATCAGAAGGTCGGTACTTTAGTGGTATATAGTAGTCTATAATATGGAGTACTTTTAATGACGTGTCCGTAAGTCATAATTTGTATTCAGGTTATTGATTTCAATAAACTCTTAAATTTTACATAATAGCTTGTGAATAGACTCTTAGGCCCTGTTTGGATAAATAACATAATTTATAGCTTATATAGCATAAGCTTTTTTATAACAAAAGATTAAATAAAGTTAAAATATTTTTGTATAAGTTATAAGCTGTTTTCATAAGCTATATTGAATAACTTATGAAAATAAGCTGAAAACAGCTTATAAACATGTCATAAACTATTTTCATAAGTTGTCTCAAACATTCCCACAAGTGTTTATGCTGATGGATAAGATTAAATGCGCCAGTCCTGGTCTCTCTAAAATAGTTTATTGATTAGGCGGTTTAATTAAACTGTTTATCTAAATGTGTCCATATATAAACTAAGAGCAACAGATATGTACTAGCAACCGATTACTACTCTGTTGTGTTATTTTTCAATGGATAATGGTTTTATGCTATGTTTTGTATCTTTGCTCTTGGTATATGATTAAATTTTATGTTTCTGCAGCTTGCTTTTCCTGATGCTATATACCTGGTTGATGCAATTGAAGGGGGGAGTGTGCTTATCGAAGCCTGTAAGCCTGCACTTGAGTCTGATTATGTCACAAAAGTGATTCATGATTGCAAACGCGACAGTGAGGTTTCTGATTTATTTGATTTTTTTCCCGCCGCTTTTAGTATTTGTTGAAGACTTTAAGTATCATTTCATGGAAATCATAAGAAAAAGAAATATTACATGGAAATAAAACTAAGTTTGAGACTTAACTTGTCATCTCAGCAACTCCCAATTTCATCAGATGACTTGAGCCCTTACAAACATATTGTTGTTTTATAGGCATTGTACTTTCAGTTCGGCATCAAGTTAAACAACGTGGTGGATACCCAGGTGAGCTATCTTATTAACAGACATTCTTTCCACTGTGTTCACTGCTCTTCGGAATCGACCATCTTTATAGGTCTTGTTATGTTGGCAGAATAAAATACTTCCACACCCATGATGGCACATATTTCATGGAATGAGATATCATATTGCATATCTGATGATGGAAGTTGTTATATTCTATGGTGTTATGATTATGCTGCCTATATATGTTTTCTTATCATTTGTGATTCACTTGAATACACTTATGATAAATCTAAAATCAATTACTTATCTCTGCTTTGTTTCGGATTCTTTGAACAATGATATGATTGTTATTATGGCAATATTTATGAGGTTTAGGTTATTTCCCATTAAGTTTAATGTCTACCTTTAGTTACTGACAAATGTTGTTGCATATTCCTCATTTAGTTTTCATGATTCAAGGGCACCCCTTATCTGTAAAGTGTGTTTACTTCCATAGTAATGAAGCATGGAATGTGATATTTTCAGGAGATGCTCTAATTCTAGTTTAGAAGTGAAAATTGGGGAATATACCATAACACAAGTCACATAGTTTAAGTTTCATTGTAAAGCTTCATTAATGGAAAAGTAGAGGTGTTATAAACTATAGGATCCAAGCGCGGTAAATAAAATGTAGTGCTTCTTAAGACTGGCGGTGTTTTAAGGAAAAATGTTACTGCGCACCAATAAGACTGGTGGTGTTTTACGAGACTAAATGTTATTATAGATGAGTAGACCAACAAAACAAGATAGAATTTAAATGAATGTACTATAGTGAGAGTCAGCATAGTGCCTAACTGCCTATTGTGGAAAAAGATGGTAGAATCTCAACTTAGCTGATTTGGGCATGTGTGGAGAGGACCTATAGAAGCCTCGGTGAGGATAGTAAATTAGATGGAGAATAATATAATTAATAGTTAGAAGTGGGGGACTACGGGCAAATAAACGAAAATTAAAGGTCAAATTACAAGGATTTTTATTTAAATGGATTCTCATCAAACATGATTTATGAGAGGAGTAGGAGTAGGAGTAGGAGTAGGAGTGCTAGCAACACTCTCCCTAACACCCACTCTCTTATTGGGTGAAATCAATGTGGGTCCTACACTTTGGAAATGGGACCCCCACATAAAGTGGTGGGACCTACATTGATTTCACCCAATAAAAGAGTGATTGTTAGAGAGTGTTGAAAAGAGAGTGTTGCTAGCACTACTCTAGGATATTATGATATCCATGCAGTCAACCCAATCTAGTGGGAAACAACTTTATTGTTGTTGAATGTACTAACAATATTATTGCTTAGTCGACTCTCAACTGTATTTTTTCATCTCTACAGTTTAGGTAGTAATTTACTCTTATATTGATAGTAATTAACTAATTATCTCCTTTATTGTATTTGTACTATAACTAAGAGCTAACGTCGATTGTTGAGTTAGACAACCTTGATCCAGAGAACCATAGTAGTGGCGACCACTGTCTGCTGGATTTACACCTACCCATACTGGGTCCACCGCCAGTGTTCTCTAAATACACCTATACTGTATCCACTAAGAACCACACTGGCTTTGATTTCTAGCTTTGGGTCTCTTTCCATTCCAGCAGCACTACGGACCATCTAATTGGCTATGCTTTGCACCAGCTGACAAGTTACACTAGGCTACTGGCTGATTTGGCTCCACTTCCCCCGTTTGTTTTGTTATTTTCTAGGCACGGTCTGTTTTCTAATCAATTAGAGCCCAATTCAATTCCAAGAACTGTTGCAGGCTATCCTTGCTAAACTGCAAATATTTCTTTTGATTAACTTTAAGGAGTTTGTTCCTTGCTTTGTATGATTGCTTGCTGTTAAATTTTTGTTAGAGATCTTTCCTTCTTGCTGTTCTGTGTGTGATTCTGACCATCTTGCTGAGTCATCATTCCAGTAGTACTGATTTTTCCTATTTTGGTCTAAAGCATCAATTCATGGGTATTTTGGATGCCTCATTTTGTTGTGTTGTCTTTCCAGCATTCCACATTATATTTCCAAATTATTTTCTAGTGGGCTCATTTGAAACATGTTGATAGCCTAATATAAGCTTCAATTTCAGCAAGCAGGTCTGAGGAGAATTGTTATAATATAAGCATTTTTTGAATGTTTAGCAACCAGTCAACCTTAGTTATTTAATTGTTGAAAATTGTCTTGTGATTACCTCTTTGATCGGTGGTGATTGTCGTCATTGTTGTTGTTATTATTACTATTATTATTTTCATCTCCTCAATTATCCATACTATGAGGGACAAGCGAGCAGGTCTGTATGACAGATTAGTCTCAAACACTCTTGTTTCTGCAACTTTATTGTATCAATAAACTTATACAACTGGGAAAAAATTCATTTATCCTCTTAGCCTATTTACGATAAAAACATCAGTTAGCTACTTAAATAGGCTTCTATAATCTTAGGAAAGTTTCAGGGGAGTTTGCTTAATCCTCTCCCCCTAGTGATCCATTTGAAAATAGGAAATCACAAGGCAGGAGAGTTGAAAATTGTATAACAATTAATTTCCCTAATCAATATCATGTTTTGTCCTTTATTTTTCTTCATTGGTATTACCGATGATCCTTATGTTTTATTGATATCATAATTCTTGTTTTGGCTTAGATTGCTTACTCACTTCTAGAAGAGCAAGAAGGACAAAGGCGGTTGCCAGATGACTATATTTCACTTGTTGGTCTCCTAGCAGATCCACGTTATTGTGGTATTAATTGCGTCGTGGTATCCATTAAATATTTTTGTTGGTCATGGTTTCTTAATATTTTTTACCATAATATTCTAGATGTAGGTGATTAATAATTCTTGATAAGTTCTTTCGAGTCGATTGGTTCCTCCCTTTATACTCATTATTCACTGTGGGTTTGCATGCAGGCTTATCAAATGTTGACAAGGAAGAAGTCCGTGTCCTTCTTCGACAGGTTGGTTTTTAGAATGATATTTGTTGCTAAGAGGATTTATTTTTCACTTTCCTTCTGAAAAAGTTAAAATTATTGGGTTTTTATGATTGATTCCATCATGCATGTTAAAGATCTGATTGTGATACCAAACCGGTAACTATAGAAAGTTTTTGAATAAAAGAAACAGTGAATTTTATTTATCCACTTGTTGGCATTGATTTGTGAAAGAGTTCCATTGGATATGAAAGAATAAATATGAAATACTTATGTAATCTACACTAAACTCTATTATCTAGTGATATTATGTCTAAATGTTTTGCCAGGACCCCAATTTTTGGACTTACAGACCTTTATCTGAACAAATGATCCACTCTGCTGCTGATGATGTCCGTTTCCTTCTCTACATTTATCATCAAATGATGGCAAAGTTAACTGAACGGTCCTTATGGCTTCTTGCTGTTCGTGGTGCATTGTACTGCCGGTGTTTCTGTGTGAACAATAATAATTATGCTGATTGGCCGTCTCTACCTCCAATTCCAGGTCATCAAAATCTGGACGACAATATTATGTACAAATTATATTTTCTTGTTTTTATATTATGAGACTGCTTGGGCACGTTATTTTGCCAGTATGATATGCTGTCTGTCCCTTAAATCTTCCTATACTATGCGCCAATGGAGTTTAATTTGAAATTGAAATAATATAATGTATGATGTCATTCATAATAGTGTGATGACACAACTTTCCTGTTGAAAATTACCTCAAAGCATGAATATATGCAGCTCCTATGTAAACATTAGGGACAAATTTGACAGGAACCATGAACTCTTACTTCATTATGAGGCCCGGGGGTTCTTTCCATTTTTTATATTGTTACTCCTCTTCGAGGTTCATGGAAAATGAGTTATAGTTCATGAAACTTTGGTCCACTTTGTTCATTTGATTTCATTACAACTGAAAAGAAATATTTCACTTTTATTTTTTAGCATTTTATATTAACCTACTATTTTGATACATATTAGGAATGCTTGTTTTGATTGGTTCATTATATTCACTGTTTTAAAGAATGTCTGCTTCTTTCTTGTAGATGAGCTGAAAGTTGATGGAAATGGTCCTGAGGAAGAAATTCTTTCAGTTCTTGATGTTCCCCCAGGAAAGATGGGATGCATTATTGGGAAAAAAGGGGCTTCGATTATGTCAATTAAGGAGTCTTGCAAGTAATAATTTCTTTCTCCCCTTTCAATTCCCCAGGTTTAATAAATACTCACTTTATTTTGGAAATGGATTGCACCCAATCAACCTTTTCCTGCAGTTGTAACTTTGGTCATGCATTGAAGATCGGATGATTATGATTTTAAGTTGTATTTTAGAATTTAAAACCCAAACCTTCCGATCTCCATCTAGGATCAATGTATTCGGACTGCAGCTACTGCAGCATTTTGTGACTGCATTCAATCTGGATCCCTTTGTTTTGGTATAATTTGTTTTTCTGCTTTCCATGTCTTCTTTTTTAAAAAATTTAAATGCATTATTTGTGCAGTGCGGAAATTCTCATTGGAGGTCCAAGGGGTCCAGCTAACAAGGTATCAGCATACTGTACCATGTGATCATAAGCTCCAGCTTCTCAGCTGATTTAGTTTATTTTTTAATTTGTCTGTTGGTGGCTTGGTATTGATTTGTTAATATATGTATATGTATAATACTTCTTTTTTCTCTTTGGTATAGTCTATATATCAGTAGTCTAAAAATAGTATATTTAACCATGTGCCTGTATTAAGCGTTCGCGTTTTTACACGTAGGTTTTCATCATCGGACCGGTGAAGCAGGTGAAGAAAGCTGAAGCCATGTTAAGGGGTAGACTATTGTATATCTGATAGCAAAAACTCTTCTCTTTCAATCAAATTTCTGCAATAAATCAAATTTCTGGGACTTCTGCCAATGATGAGTAAGGGGATAGGAATTGTTTATACATGAGTCCTTTTTCCCCTCTTACATCTGCTGGACACAAAATGAAAAACCAAATAAAAAATCAAAATTTGTCTTATCAAAACTGAATAAACTGTTTTATTTCTCTCGTTTGGGCAGGTCCAATATTTGAACTGGAAGATGTGGTGCCAACTTTCTGTCATTGCTATTTTGTGCCATTTGTCGTACATGTAAAATAGACTGTTTTCAGGCATACATATTAATAGACTTCTTCAAATAGAGAATATACTGTTCGTTAGCTTTTAACTACTAGTAATTTGAACTTGAAAATAAAACAAATATATTTTTGGCATATATATTCTATTTATATTTAATGATTTTGAAGTGAGTTTAAATTTCAAATTAATACTAGTACCCAATAAAACTGTTGGATATCAAAGAACTTTCTTAGTTTTTTTTTTTAAGGGAACTTTCTTAGATTTTTATAAACCAATACTCGTCATTAATATGTTATGTTAGTAGCTAGGGTATGTCTGAAGAAAAAAATAGTTATATTTGGGTCCGTTTAGCTGAGACTAATTTTGTGATCTTTTGAAATGAAAAGTAGTTGAATTTTATTTGTTACAACAATTTTGTTGTGTTCTTGTTTCTTTCTGCAAATCACTTTAAAATTAATTTCACCTGGCTTGTTTGGGAATTGGCAAATAACACTGGCTAACATTGCATCTCTGTAATTATTGGAGGTCTTCCTGATACATCTCTTACTTTAGAGATTCCTAGCTTTGTTAATATATATGTTTCATTTTTTATTGTTAAAAAAAAAAAAAATCACCTGGAGTATCAATTTGAGAGTAGGAATCAATTGTTGGTTTGGTATTTTTCGTAGGCAATTTTTATTATTATTACTGGCGTAACAAATACTAACGTGTTTGTCTTTCTGTTTTTTCATCGATGAATAATTGAAGTTGTATAATTTCATCCAAATCCAATTATATAAAAAAAATCAAGTTATTCAATTTCAATCGGTAAGGGAGATATAAAATTGTAAAGAAAATTGAAGGATAAAATTAAAAGAGAAAATCTTACTCCCAATCTTAGTATTTTTTAAATAAAAGTAGAGATAGGATCCGTTGACCCCTCCGTTGACATCAAATCATGTCCCTTAATTTGATTTGATCCGAAGGCTCTTAATAATTCAGTGAATCCCATACAACATCCCGTCTACACTAGATAACATGGTTTTTTTTTTTTTGACTATTTATGTTATATCTCTTGCGTTGATGAATGATAAACGTTGATGATGATATTTTAGTTCTCAATCCAGGTTGATGACATTCTTGAGAAAGAGTAGTGATATTTGAACTAATTCTTTTTGTACAACTTTTGGGACAACCTTTTGTTCTCTCTTCTCATTGGTCAAAAATAAAAGAGAGAGAAAAAGGAAGAGAGAGAATAAGAAGATAATGTGAGTATGAGGGAGAAAGTTGTACAAAAGTTGTATAAAAATGGTTGTTTTTCCTTGAGAAAACAATTGTAGGATTGATGTTTTGAGTGTCAATTTCCATTCCTTCCAGAGCTTTGTTTATTGGATTGAAAACGATTTATATCGTAAATATAATATGTTTAGAGAGAAAGCAAACAATAATTTTCGAATTAGGGTAGATGGATTCGGAGGAAAATTGTTGATTTGTAATTGCAAAAGACATTAGGTTAAACATTTTTTAACTTTAATCTATTTTTCAATTCATATCCACAACTAATTGAATAGTGGGTTTTAATTTCAATATGAGCAAAGTATGATATTAAAAGAAATTTGATTATTAATTACAAAAATCCAGCCCGATTTTTATTGCTGTAGGTTTCTTCTTAGTGGTGACACGTCCATGTTTCTTTACCGACGCAATAGATCCTAGATTACCGATTAGTCTAATTTTTCAATAAAAATGTTTTTTATTGGTTCTTTGTTCCTCAACTTAGAAAACCCTCCCACTTCTCTCATTCTCTGTCCAAAGGCGAATGAAGCAAAACACGGAGGGTGAAGAACAAGAGAGTGGTAATGGATTTCTAGAAAAGTTGTAAACATGAACATGTTCCATCAAATTTCGCAATGGGCAAAAGGAAACACATGGAGCTCCGACAACACCCTGAAATTCACGTTGAAGAAAGCCTCAATGACAACATTTATTGTGACGAATTTAGCGACGGGCGTCTTCTTTTTTGGGAATTAGATTTTCATTGCAGAGGTGTCATAATGGGGTGCTAGAGGTGGTAGCAACCATGGACCGAAGAGCGAAGACACAGCGAACATACCATTGCATGCCGCAGTGATGCAGCGGTAGTTATTGTTAAAAAATTCACGGTCTACTGTCTTCGCTATGGTCCACAACTACTCCTAGTCTAGCAAGGAGCTTGCGATGGGACAATAGAGGGCAGACACAAATGATGACTCAAAGCACCTCTCATTCTTGCGAGTCAGTAGGTCAATGTTCTTGAATCACTGCTGCAATTACCAGAACATGACCGGATGACATTAATTCCAACTTGAAGGGGAGGAGATAATCGCCTAGCCCTCTAGGTAATTTTAGGCGGTCAACATACACCATTAAAAGAATGAATAAGACCGGAACAAAGGAAGGTCAAGGCAACCACACATTTTACAACATAAAGCAGTATCACAAGCTATTTGGGTACTGCAGTTTGCTGGATCTTGTAATCAACATTACGATGCAACAGCAACATGAATTTAAGATAATATAATCACAATAGTAATAGGAAATTGCTATTCCCACCTTTCTTGGGTACAAAATAGTGAGAAATATATATTAACAAAATCCACCATGCCAAAAAGCTCAGCAATCTTGATAAAGCCGACACACAAAGAATGAGTGAAAATGTGATGGAATGAGTATACAATTTGTGAATTTTTTTACTTCTGGAACCCACCAAATTGATAGTTTTGGCCGCCGAAGTTTGAAAATATGTCATCTCCAGCTGTTGACTGTGAAGGAGTGCCACCATACATACCAAGACCGGATCCTGTACCCATAGCTCTCCCCATGTATAATGTAGTTGGAGGGCCTTTCTCCCTTTCATCTAATCCATCACTTAGTCCACCCACAATTCCAACATCGACAAGGGATACTTTTTTGGCTGCAAAATAATATAAGATAATTACATAAGTAACTAAAATAATTGGCATATTACATATTACACGAATGCATCATTTAACAGATTGACTCGTGATAGTGCACATACAGGAGGAAACAACGGGAAGTGAATGAATACACTAGTACACCAAGATCCTCCAACCAAATTCATGTACTTAATCTTAAGCAAGGATAACACATACTACAAGCATTTATCACCCTGGAACACAAGATCGAATCCCAAAAGGCTAAAACCCTAAATAAATAAATTATGTTTCAATGTAATCATGGAAGAAAAGGACCATGCAACTACATATTTAAAACATGCAGTTACAAGCTTTTTCGGGTGAAAACGTGCAGGTACGGGATATAAAGCAGTAACTCAAACACAGAATGTATTGTGCAGTGGAAAAGCTGTTAATGTAATCAGCATAAAAACTTACGAGCAGATATATTGAGGTCAATCAATCCACGGCTTAGTGAATCAGCCCAAATGCCAGACTTCACCTGAAAAGCATCCTTTTTAGGCGAAACATTAGAGTCTGCTACAGATTTACCACTTGTACTACCATCGGTGGCAGCATTAGTTGAGGGCTGAGAAGATACAGAATCAGATTGAGAAGTAAAATCACCAAAAACATCAGATCCCTCAAAATTATTTAGTGGAACAGAAGCAAAGGGATCAAAAGTGCTGTTATTCACAGGAACAGAGTTTTCCAACTTGCTGTCAGGCTGCACTGGTGCAGGAATGGAAAACAAGTCAACTGTTGGTGTAACTGAAGGAATGGCTGGTTGTGAAGAGAAAAGATCCACTTCATCCTGAGCATGGAATCAACAAGATACACACAAGCGGAATTTTAGCACTGTGAATGAAAATGTGGAGAAAGAACATAAACAGGTAAATCCATAATTCTTACAACATCTAACAAAGCCAACAACCAAATTTTCCCTCGCTAGGTGGGTTCAACCACATAAATCCAACAACGATGTAATATCTTGTTATGAATTAAGTCCAATGATGGATCATTCATTCTAAATCTGTTTTATTGGTTTGGGCTATAAGTTTGCATGTTCTCTCCTCCTCTATCTTCAACTACTGGACTATCCACCATCCTCCATCTAGTCTAGACTTTGTATTCCTACATCCCTTCTAAAGTCTAAAAAACGTCCAAACTCATTATTATCTCAAATGAATAACTTGTGATTACAATTTAATAAGCTGAATAACTTTCCTCACATGCAATTAATACACTCATGTGAAAATTTATCAACACCAATATTTCTAATGTTCTCCAAGACAATTCCAGTCTCAAAATACTAGTTCAGTTACAATTCATAATAAAGAATATACCAATAATATTCACATTGATGGAGTAAAATGCAGTCAAACAATCTCATTCAACATTGGCAACATTCATACTTATGGAGCACCAATGAATGTGGAAATTTAAGGTTTTAAGATAGAACCTACTTAGTGATGGAGATTCATGTCAATAAACAGGTGAGTAATTGGTAGCTGACATTAAAAAAACAACGGCAACACAAATTATTGCTAATGAAGTCTAACCTGTGGTTGAGAACTAGCTCCTTTGTCCGCATGTGGTGCTGCTGACACAAATGATGCATCCGCAAAGAGATCAACCTCTGACGCATCACTAGTTGCTGGCTTTTCTACAGAAACAGATGTTGGAGCATCCATGAAGTCACCGAGCAAATCTTGTCCAAAGAGATCAACCTGGTTTGAGCTTCCAGCTGAAGTCTCTGTTCGGGAAAAAAAAAATTACAGTTTAATAGGTGAAAGTCCTGTCCCCAAAATCAAAATATATAGTTAATTGTTCAATTTGATTTTTCTTCATTTTTTCTGGCGGCCCAGGGGTTGTACCACTTACGGACAATAAATTGAGATGCGAAAGCTTCTGTGTGAATGTTGCAAGTGCACCACACACAAAACAGTAAAAAGAATAGCTTAATATTTCTCATATGAATTGAATCAACAACTACAATGTTAAAGACTGTTCAGAATACTTACTAGTAGATGTTCCTCTCGGATCAAAATCATCAAAGTCATCCTCAGTAGGTACACTTGAGTTTTGAGAAGGAACTAAACTTGCATTAGCAGATGACTTTGATGCTCTAGAAGATTTGTTCTCCTGACTTTTGCTGCAAGGAAGACACTCTGGAATAAGAATACGGGTAACAGAATAGAATCATTGCAGTATGTGTCTTTCTGTGCATAAAAACCAAAGCAGGTGCAAGTAAAAAGATGAGTTGAGATGCGCATCTCAAGTTCTCAACCATTTACCCAAACTCCTAATTAATTTTTTCAAAGTCAGAATAAGCTTGTTGAACTAGGCAATGAGGATCAAGGATCAAAGGTTTGAGTCTGGACATGTGTCCAGTGATGAGCATATAGTGTGTATCATGCACAGGTGTCTTTGACTAGTTAAAAACTTACTTCAGCTTTTGTATAATTTTTAGCAATTAGAAATCTTTCTTATGGGCACTTACCAACATTTTAATAGTAAGTTTAATAGATCTACAAGATACATTTTCTTCTGCTAAAAAATAACACATTTTCTTCTAAAGGAAAAGAGACCGTAAAACCTATTAGAAAAAAATCACACTTAGTGCCCTGCTTATGTCAATATTATTCGAAGAAATGGTTTTCAGATGATAATTAATTTTCAAATAATAAGTTTCCTTTATGAAGAACAAACATTAGAATCGAAGTTCGAGCCTTTATTTTTTTCCAACGATGTCCAAGGTAAAGAAAGATAAAAGTAAGCTCTAATTATAATGAAATCTAATATATTTTTTAGGATATGCAGACAAGAGACTGCATGGCCATATGGTTAATGAATGAGTTATTTAGAAAAAAAAATTCAATGAGACCAGCTAATGAACAAAAAGAAAGGTAAATTATTAAGAGCAAGTTTTTATTCAAAAACATAACAATTTCCCCAACTCCTTGGTAAACGGCTTCACTAGTTTAAAAACTTGGGGCACAACTAGACATACAGTAACTAATAAGGTGCATCAGAAAACAATGTACATGACAATACACGTGGTAATAACTATATCTATGTTGTAGGTGCTACTGCTAAAGTGGTCACTAGATACTCCAGATTCATACTTCCCAAGGATTATGCATGGCAAAACAATCCAACTATAGTATGGAACTACTGAACAAGCATAAAATACATTTACCATCATTTGCACACCATACCTGACAGACCGTGCAGAACCTTTTTTGAAGGAGTTCTCTTCATTTTTACTTGAGACACCATGGCGTGATTTTCCTGAGTAATCTTTGTCTACTTTTGCTTCATCATAGCGTCCCTTGTCTCCGTAGCTATCACTGAACCTATCACCACTTGAACCAAAACCTCCATATTTGTTACTGCTCCCACTACTAAATGAGGTTGTTCCGGATTTGTATGTCATTCCACTAGATGAAACTCCAACATACCTAAATTAAGCACATCAAAAGAAAAACAAGAAAATTATTTGCTGAGAATATAATAGTAGATTAGTTAACCTAATCATTATGGGATTCAAATATTGACAAATTTGACCTACTTGTCACGGTTTGCAGCAGCTTTATTTCTGACATCGTGTATCTTTTCTCTATCATTCAGAAGGGCAACGATGTTTTCTGCCTTCTTCCTTACATTGAGTCCCACATCCTTCCCATTAGGCTCAACATATTCAAAACTAGAAAGTGCCTTTACCAATAAAAGTAAAAGGTGTTTATGTAAGAAATTGCTCTTATGATTTATTTGTAAGAACTGTTGAGAATTGCAAGAAAAACTAGCTAAATGCAAGAGAATGACCCTTACAGAGATCTGAAAAGTATGTTCTATAATGTCGTCAACTGCACGTTCAGATCCATGAGATACCAAATACTCTATTACAGCTAATGCCTGACATCAAATAGAAAGAAAAGCGAGTTGATGTATCAACAAAGAAAATGCAACAAAACAAAACACTTCTCCTTGTCACTTAAAGTAATAACATGGTTATTTAGATAACATTACCTTGTATACATATCGCCAATCCTTTCCAGTTTCAGCCAATCTTGTCCAAAGAACATTCATAACCAGCTGACATTCAGTACTGAAAGGTACAGAAGAAGCAAATAAGCAATCAATTAACTTGCATCAGAAATTTTCTCCATGAAAATCAAAAGAAATTCAAAAATTAATAAGCAATATAACAGGAAAAGCATCAGATAGCTATTTACAATTTTTTGGTAGCCGTTGCAATCTCTGCCAGCACAGTACCATGAGGACCCCAAGGTTCATCATCAGTTGCATCCAACACCTAAATTATAAATAGTAGCAGAAAAATCAACAAAACAATACCAATGGATTGCAGATTGTGAGGCACTAGCATGGCATGGATATCAATCTCCATTCTTATTCTTCATTCATATATATAGTTATAAATATAAAATATTCAAGCAAAAGAAAAGAAAATCTTCAAAACATTTTGACATTCTCAACAAATAGAAAAGGAGCCATGGCAAAATGGTTGGATTTGCTTCCATGTAAAACAAATTGAAACCAAAAACATTGTTAACATGTGCAATTCCCTTTATTAAGCATTACTGGTATACTTTGAAATCTAAACATACATTCCACAGTTTACATTTGCAGAGAAAGAATCAGGCAGAAAACATAAAATGTATTATCAAACTCAACAAAAGTTCTTAAAGTTTGTGATTGTATGAAAACAAGCAATTATGCAACACATGTCTTGCATTAACAAATTATTCAAAAATTACGTGATCATATGCTGCCACAATCAATTTCAGACTCAACAAAAACAAACCCTAATCCCACCAAGTGGGGTCGGCAACATGGATCAAATTACGCCATATTATTCTATCATATATCTAACCAACTCATCAATCTCTAGATCTTTCTTAATAGTTTTTCTATGTCTCTTTCTGCGTATAGTGATTTGACTACCCTCCATCTAATCTACTCTCTTTACTACAAAATCTACAGATCTTCTCTCTGCATGCCCAAACCCCCTAGGTTGAGTTTCCACCATCTTTTCTATGATGGATGCTACCCCAATTCTCTAATATTGTCATTTCTAATCCTATCTCGTCTAGTCTCACCCTACATTCATCGCAACATTCTCGTCTTTAATAAGCATTCCACAGTTTACATTTGCAGAGAAGGAATCAAACACAACATAAAATGTATTCTCAAACTGAACAAAGATTCTTAAAGTTTATTATTTTTTGTGGTGGCCGAGGTTTGAACCCCGGACCTTGCATATATTATGCATTGTCCCTACCAACTGAGCTAAGCTCACGAGGAAGTCTATGATTCTATGAAAACAAGCATCAACAAATTGTTCAAAAACTACGTTAAAATACGCTGCCTCAACCAATTCTCATACAATTTCAATTCAATTTGATTCGATTTCAGATAAACGTAACAATCCTCATTGAGAAAAATATATTTATTAATCAATAAACACAATTCTTCAAAATATCAGAAATTTTAATGAAAATAAAATAAAAATTAGAATTTCACCTTCTGTTCGATTTCGGGAACCTTAAGAACCTTCAGATTCACCTCTCTCTTTCTGTTATCAATCAAATATTCACAAATAAGAACGAAAATTGAAATATATTTCGAATTCGATAATTTAAAAAAAAATGGAAATTGAAATGCAAAAAAGGATGAATTGAAAATGTAACATTACATTTCTCGAACGGTTTGATCGAAGACTTTCATGAAATCCATGATGATTGATCTGTGTAGATCTGATCGGAAGAGAAAGGTTATGTAGCGCTGTGTTAATTGAGGCAAAATTCGATGGGTTCTGTTGTTGTAATATCTAAGATTTCAGATCTATTTCTTTCTTCTATTTTTTATACCATAGTTTTAAAACTCGGCTCGGTTGTTAACTCGGTAAGGGTACTGGGTCATTGGATTATTGATCGAACCGCATGATGGAACTGGATTAAACCGGATGACTCGGTTAGATAACTCGGTCTCTATATTAGATTTGTATTGGTATTAAACCGGATTGAATCGGATGACTCGATGACTAAAATTCCAAATTTCCCAAATTCCTTACAAATTTACAATTTTTTAAGATATATTTTTCCCAATTCATTTCATTATATTTTTTCCCTAAATAAATGTCAAAAACAATGTTAGGCATGGCATATTTTTTTTAAGGGAACGCGTGGTAAAAAAAAAAATTGAGGGAAGGAACGCATGGTATATTTATTGATATAAATATAAATAAATAAAATATAAATATGTAAAAAGACAAAGTTGGGCCCACAAGTTTATCTCAGGTTAAGGGAAAAAGAAAAACAAGGGTTCAAACCAATTGTTCCATTTATTCATAACCCTAATTGAAAATTATCATCTCTCAAATGGGGAGTGTTTGTTGCCGCCACTGCTGTTTTACTGTCTCTCTAGTCTTCTTTTCTTCAACTCACATTCTCTCTAGTTCTCCAACAAATCCAAGATACATGTGAAAAAACAAAGAACAGATCTAAACTTCTCTCATCATCTTCTTCAACTCTATGTAATTGAAACAACCAAGTGGTGTGTTTGAAAAACTGGCTTTTAGTTTTTGGGAAGAAAGTTGATGCCTGAGAGAGGACTGCCTTCATACATCCTTCTGATTTTTTTATTTCTTTTTTACTTTTCAATTCATTGAACCGGTCCGGTTCACCAAACCGGCCGAGTCGCCGGTTTTTACCAGTTTTGTCCGAGCCACACCGGTTTTCACCGGTTCAAGTGCACATCCGATCCATTAAGCTGCTCGAACCGGAGATACCACTGGTTTCCGGTCTGACCGGTCCAACCGGCCGGTCCGGTCCGATTTTTAAAACTATGTTTTATACTCCTACATTATTACATGTATTTAATTGATATGCACCGTCGGTGTAAAACTAGATATGCACAACCATTGTAAAACATTTTCACTAACGGAGCATTCCCTTTAAACTCCAGTACAATTCTTTTAACCATACGAAGTTTGGACTAATAATTGTTACACTTAGAAATTAAAATCGATTTTTTTAAAATGATTTGTCTTTAGTATAATTTATTAATCATTTGAGTTCAATTACTTGATTCTTTCTATTACAAGATTGATCCTCTAATTTTACACTCACAAAATTGGTTTACCAATTTTGGTTTCTCCCTCAATGATGATGATGATGTAGATCACCTACGTGAACTAATTATAGGGTTAATGGTGTTTTACTCTTGTAATATAAGTCATTTATGGTTTTCTCCCCTGTAATTCTTTATTTATTTACCCCCTTTAAAAATAATTGTTTTTGAATACTCCCCTAATAGGCCATTCAAAAAAGGAAAATTTCAGCAAAAAAAAAAGTTGATTTTTGAATGACCTATTACGGGGTATTCCAAAACAAAAAAAAAATTACAAGAGGGTAAATAATAAAAAAATACAGAAGGAAAAACCAGAAATAACCTATATAACATAGGGTAAAACACTATTAACCCTTAATTATATGCATGTTATTGATTAAGTTGCAAAAATGAATAATTTTCGAGGTTGAGAATGACATTTTTTAAGGGATGTTCTTGTAATTATATGAGTGTTACTCTTTTTTTTTGTCAGGTAGCCTAATCACTAGAATTCACCTTTTTTTAAGGTGAATAAGTGAGGTGTCTGAAGTTCGAACCCCGACCCTTGCATATAACAATGCATGTCCCTGAATAATCGCTTCTCTTTTTGTTTAATCTAGCGCCTCTTTTCCCTGTCCTCTCTTCACAAGTTACCGCCATCCAATAATCCAATCAATCTTCTTACGATGTAGAGGCCGTTATTGGTGGTGCGACGAGCGGCTTAAGCCCTCCGCACCACCTACCTCCAGATCTGCCGATGGTCCTATACGGTGGTTTTGGCGGTGGTTCTGACGGTCGATCTCTTGTGGAGTCGTGAAATGTGTTAGGGCTCTGTTTCTCTGGCCGTTCAACACCGATGGCTTGAGTTTGTCTTTTTGGTATGCGGTGGTTGATATTAGATCTGCTTTCTTTCTTGACGGTGGATGTAGGTTTTGTTTGCTTGCAACGTAGGTGGTGATGGATCGGTCACGTGGTGATCTGTGTCTGCATATGAACTGTTATGGTTTTGATGAATTTTTTGTTGCGTTGGTTTGTGGTGGTTTCCATGGTAGTGTTGATACTGGATTTTTTGTGGTGGTGCTCGTGGTGGTTTTTGGTGGTGATGGTCGCGATGGCTGGTGTTAGTTTTTGGTGGTGATGCTAGTGGTGGCTGGTGCTGGTTTTTTGTGAGAATTAATGGTGGTTTTTGTGGTGGTTAATGGTAGTATTGGTGGTGGTGGTGCTGATTTTTGTGGAGGTGCTTGTAGTGGCTAGTGTTGGTTTTTTGTGGTAGTGATTTTTTTGTGGGTTTTCTTCAATGGGTTTGTTGTTGATGAGTTGTTCAAATACCTATTAGACGGTGTTGCTTGTTTCAAGCCAGTTCATTGTGATTTTGTGGGGTTGTATGTGTTTTCTAGGTGGTGATTTTTTGGGTGTTTATATGTGCTTAATTGCGCTCAACTGCAGAAGAGAAGGAAGGTGCGATTACACGAGTTTTTGGTAGGTTTGATGGTTATTTTGGTGGGGTTTGCGACGGTTTGGCACAATATTTGTTTATGCTATTGCGCGGGTGTTTAGAATTTAGTTTTTGGAGATGACTTCTCGGTTTTGGTGTTTAATTTTTATTGGTTTCAGGGGCCTCAGTAGAGGGTGTTTTTGGTTTGTTTGTAGAAGTTTATATTTGATGAATGGTTGTTTGTTTGGGTGTTCCGCATATATGCGGCACACTTTTCCTTTCTATGTTGCTACTTTAAGATTTCTAGCCTAACATTCCTTGTGCTCGCTAGGATTCTTTGCGTTTTAAATAAATTTCATTTTATCTTCTTCAAAAAAAATAATGCATGTCCATGTCGGCTCAGGTATGTTCACAGGGACTGAGTGTTACTCATTCTACGACATTGTATTATATGTTGTATAATTTAAAATATTTAACATCATCGCTTTTTAGTTCAAATATATGAGTAATGGACCAAAACTTGTTAGATTTAAAGAGTTAATTTATCCAGAAATGAAAATTGAATCCAAGTTTTACCTCCAATGTTAACTCCTTCGTCCGTCACCAAGCCAACTATAACTCATATGACATCATTATTTTGAAAAATGATTGTACTCTATTGCAAAAAAGAGTGTTATAAACACTTTTTTTTTCTTTCTAAAAAAAACGTCCATTAAAAATTATGAAATATTTTGATTTAATTCAAGTATTGATTATAAAGTATAAAATACTGTAATTTGTATCATAATTATAAAATATTGTAATTTGACCAATAAGTATTGACCAATAATTATATAAAGTAGTAATAATTATTGGTCAATACTTAATATCTTGAAGATTGACCAGTAGTTATTGACCAATAAAATATTTTGTTTAGTTGAAAAGTATAATTTATCATTTATAATTTGTAGGTTGACCAATGCTCATTTAACTATTAACTTATGGAAGATGTTAACGAGTGTTCCGGAGACACTCGTTAAAACCTTTAAAAAGTAATTTTTTTTAAAAGTTATGTAATAAATACATTGGAAATTGAAATATTTGACTTTTTGTGGAATAATTTTCTCTTTTGGAATGCTTAAAGAGTGTCCCCGAGCACTCGTTAACAAAACCCTTAACTTATTTTAGATTAAGGAAGTACTTCATCCGTTTCTAAATATAAGCAAAATTCACTTTTTAGGTTCATTCATTTAATTAAATGAATGAACCTAAAAAATGAATTTTGCTTATATTTAGAAACGGAAAGAAACTCACACTATATATGTACTATATATGTAGATAGATGTCCACTTAGTGAATTATCAACATAGAATTTGAACATTTGGTCTCAAAATCAAAGATATGAAAATCCTCTTCGTTCTTTTGCTTATTTTCTCAATTGATTTTGGTATGAGTTTTGATACTTGAATTTATTTTGTGTCAAATTTCACGAGTTTTTGTTTCTTTAATCAATCATGTTCATGATAGAATGGATTTTTTATTTTGTGCAGGAAATCAAGTGCAATTGCTGGAGGCAAAACAATGTTATTATGTTATACCTGGTTATTGTAATACATGGAAGAATTTTGTTTGCGTATTAACTTGCAAGGGTGTATGCAAATCATTTTCTGCGCATGGAGAATGTCGTGACGACCGAGGTTGCCACTGTCGTTGTTGTTGATTAAATTGTTATATACAACAATGGAACATTCATTGTGTGAAATTATTAAATAAGAACTATATTAATAAAGTGTGGTTGCATTGCATATTTCTCCTTTTCTCAAATTTTTAGTAGTTGAAGAGTGTATGTTTTTGTTAGTTAACGTTCCTTTGTAGGATAATACGTGTGATGTTTGGTCTTGGAACAGTGCTCATGGTAGTTCTTATTCGGTCAAAGAAAGCTTATATGTTGTTGTGAAATGATGATGGTGGTGATATCGCCAAAAATTACGAAATTGTGTGGAATAAAATTGTCCCATTGAAGCTCTCTTTGTTGCTCGGTGCTTTTTGAATAACAAGTTTCCAACAAAGGAGATATTACTTAAGCGTGATATTTTAAACATTGATTCTCAATTTTGTGTGAATGGTTGTGAAGTGATCGAGTCGATTGGTCGCTTATTTTTTAAATGTCCTTTGTTTAGATAATTGTGGTTCGATATCCTATCTCGATTAGAAATTTATTGTGCTTTATCAAACTAGACACCATGTCACTACCAAAAAAAAACTAGACACCATGTTCATCAATTTGGTGTTTTGTTTTTATTTGGCCATGTATCGTGTTTTACACTTAATATTAAATGTATAAGTTCCAATACAAAAAATTTATTTTAAATTTCTTAACATATGTAAATTTGCACATGATAGAAAAACATTTTTTATAATCCTTGTCACATTGAATCATCGGTAATTGAGGACATAAAACTTTTGTCATGTGGTTGACTAAAATCTCATGTGAAAGACTTTGACTTTAAATTTCATTAATGGTGTACTCATCTTGGGTGCTTGAGACTTTTGGATATGGATTAACTTTGTTTTGTTTATTTTTTTGGATTGCATTTCTTTAAGCTTCATAAGGTTTTTGTGTTAAACTCTTGTTTTGTCCTATTTGTAGCACATCTCATGCGGTAAATAATTTTTGAATGCATTTTTGGCTTTTTTTAAGAAGAAAAATTGTCATCACCTACCGGTTATCTTATCTGCTGTAAACTCATTTTGATATCCACTATACGTTATTTTATTTAATTTTTATTAAATGAGTCTACATGTTTGCCTCTAACCCATCCATATGCAATATACCATAGAGTGATGCTTTTTTTTTTTATATATAAGATAGAGTGATGTTTTGTTGACAACTTCGTAGGTGTTTAACAATGTATATAATACAAAAGTTACATATGTTTATAAAAAAAAAGTTACAAATGGTATATTTTTATACACTTGTTAAATAATAATTATTTTTAGATGTTTAAATAGCATTTTACTTGTAGAAATATATCTCTTCGTTTTATTGAGAAAGATCACATAAGTTAGAAATTTTTAATTTATTTATAAAATGATTATTTATGAAGTTCAAAAACTACCATTTAGTGTGACTGCTAAAAATGCAGCACGAGAAGCGTGAAGAGAGAGAGAAAAGGATAGAGAATCTTTTATGGTTATTGAATGAGAAGGACACAATATTCAACTCCAAGTTCTGAATTGGACACACCTCCATGCAACTTTCGTGACCCACTCATAAAAAATAAGGATAAGCCAGCAAACATGCTTATGTCATATAAATCCTTATTCCCAAACAAAAAGCAAATAACCAAATCTCATGGACCCCACAACAACATTATTCATGCCACACACATTAACCTTAAACAAAGACTCATAAAGAAGCATCTAGCTTATCATATTCAATAATTAATTTTAAAATTGCTTAATCCAAAATTTGGTCTTATAAACTATCTACCAGTTTGGATTTGAGTTAGAAATCGCGTCATGTTGAAATATCGCGTCCCAAAGCAACATAATCGTGAAAATTGTGGAGCTGTTATTTGGAGCTTCTTGATGGACGCATATTTTTTGTCTTTTCACCGCTAAAGCAAACACCTCATATGTAATCTTATCTATTGATAGAACAAACGATTAACAATATACTAAAATTCAACCTCTTTATTTTTGAAGAATACTAAAATTCAGCCTTGTTGCTTCGATTTCTCGAAAAAAATACTAAACTATAGTACTTAACAAACTAGAAATATGTCACCTATGTAATGTAATTTTTTTGCTGTTACATAATCCCATGATTACTAGAACTAAATAAACAATGCAACATTTTGATTCAGTCAATTTGGCTTGATGTCAACATAACTAAAATCAACCCACTCAGGAAAGCAGTTAAGATCATTGACATGATCATCATGAGGAAATCCAAAGCCAAAATCCATCAATGATTCCATAGATTCATCACCAGCTTGATCTTGAATTGCAATGCTTGAAGAGTCTTGAGAAATTGACACCAAAGGATTAATAATATTGTTGTTACTTGTACCAATTTCTGATACTGCAGCATCATGAATTTTGTCTAGCATAATTGGCAGTGGTGAAGGTGGAGAATGTTGATTTTGTGAAGCAGGGAAATTGATTTCTGAATTTTGAGGGTTGGAACTTTGAGTTAGTGATGGAGTTGAAGGGATAATATTGTCATTTTCAGTCATTGGTTTGAGCTTAACTATTCCTGCCAAAATCTTCTTCTTCAGTTTTGTGTTCCAATAGTTTTTCACATCATTGTCTGTTCTGCCAGGTAGTTTAGATGCTATGGCAGACCATCTGCACAAAATCACAAATTTCATGAGAACTATTCAAACTTTGAGGCATATTCCTCTTGTAGTACTCTGAAACTAACTTTGAGTACTATTCAACTAACTATAAAAAATCAATACTAATAGATAGATAGTACATGTATTTTGTATATATGCATAATTAAATGATAAAATATGAATCCATAATTTCACACTTTTTTTCTAAATATTATTATTGGCATGAAGTATCTATAGCCATTTTTCGGGTCTTAATCTTAAGGGAAAGATCATAGTAATCACGAGTTCGACTAATAATTAAGTAAAATCTAATCTTTAGTAGGTTCTCTCATTCCAACCACATTTTTTTCATCGATAAAGTTTGAACATGAGAAATTGCTTAAAAATATTTGAGTCCAATCCAGTTGCACTCAGATCAACATTATGTCGGTGTGTCGGTTATAATTTCCCACTTTGACTGAAGGTTATAATTTTATTTAACACACCTTCAAACTCTAAATATGACATCTCTCCCAACTGAAATTTAAATTTTAGTCTCGGAATTCGAACTCTAGTTTATAACATCATGGGAAGTTATACCCAGTTGGTTGATATAATTGCTCCCTTTATTATCTACTTGAAAAAACAAATCTTTCCAACTTGTACAAATTAAAAATCATCAACTCTTAAAGAAAAACAATACATAGTACTAAATTAAATAAAGTTGTAATAGTTAGCACTTAACAATCATCAACTCTTATGAAAAACTATATAATACTAAATTAAATAGAGTGATTATAACAGTTAGCCATGATCAACGTTTATAATAATAACAATTTGGAAATTATATAGTGATAATAGATGCAACTTAATTAAATAAGTTGAAAATAGTACTTGCCTGCTACCCATTTGAGAATAGAGGGTGCAAATGATGGCATCCTCTTCTTCAGTGAAGCCTCCATGTTTGATGTCTGGCCTCAGATAATTCAGCCACCGTAGGCGGCAGCTCTTGCCACACCTCCTAAGGCCTACATACAATTGAAGCGAAACTATCTCATTAAAATTGACACCAGAAGAATCGAACCTGAGACACTTTTCTTACGATTGAAATAGATAACAGAGACAAGGTTGAAATTTCCTCTTTTTATACTTGCTGTGAAGGGGAAAAAGTCTTTCATTTTCATGTATGTTGATAATCCTTCAATCGGAAGAAAAATCATGTCTTTTTTTTCTTATAAAAGAAAATAGAGAAAAAAAACATATAATTAAGATCACAAAATTGGTTTGTGAGAAAGGGTATCCAAGAAAATCATAAAAATAAGAATAAACACAAAAAAACACAACAATGGGAAGAAGAGAGAAAGAAAAAAAAACCAGCTTTTTTGGGCAATGCAATCCAATTTCCAACAGTGCCATGAGTTGCAAGATAACTCTTGAGTGTTGCATCTTCATCGGGAGACCATGGTCCTCTCTTAACTTTTTCTTTGTCACAACAAGGAGCTCTTCCCATGGCTACTCTCTCACTCAACAAAGAAATTGTTGAACAATGATGTTATAAACTTCTTTGATGCCACCGCTATGGTTACATTAAAGCAGAAGAACCTAGTCAACTACAAGACAAAACAATGTATTTTTGCATTGTGACAATTAATAAGTCAAATATGAACCTGTCAAAAAGCTAGTAAAATGAAATTTAATTTGGTCTCCTCAAAAAATATATATTTTAATTTGGTCTAAGTTTTTTTTTGACAAAATTTTGGTCTAAAGTTATAATATTATTTTATTGTTTTATTATCTATTGTTGAAATAGCTTTTTCTTTATTAGTTTAGAGAAATGTTAACCGGTTAAGAAATTATAAAATGAAACGTTTTCTTGAAAATTGTGTATTTTCTTTTTTGAAACTTGAAAAAGTGTTGCTTTTAATGCTGACTTTGTTTTTTCTTTCCATTTTTAACTACTTAATTAATGTCTGGGACGCTGGTTAACATGACCGTTAGTTTAACCCAAATTTAATGTGACGTTTAATTTAATTTTTTTTAAAATTAATATTTATATGTTTGTGTGACAGCATGAGGTTGAAAAAATTGATGCTATTGTGCAACACTCAGGATGCAGCAAAATCGTTGTAGATGAGGATCCACTTATTATTGATATTATAAGGTCTAGAGAGATGGCAACTACAATGAATGTAGGAGATGCTATTAAGTTTGTGGAAGAGGCATCTTCTCCTGTTGAAACTCTTCATGTGCATGTTGTGCAAGTGGAAGACACCTTAGTTCTGGCTGAGATACATAATGGGAATCAACAAAGCAATTCTTTTGCTGATATACGTATCATTGGCCCTTGGTGTGATGCGGTGATTGATATGGATTACGGTAACGATCATACTCTGAATGACTTTGAGCAGGAATTAGGAACGAATAATTACGTAGTTGGGACCGACCCTAATTTGTTAAATTTTAGTGCAAATGTTATTCACGATATGCAAGTTTTAGGACTTGTCCCTTCTGTGGCCCAGCAAACTATGGATTTTTGAGTGATTCTTGAGCTAACATGGGTCAGAAAAATGATACTATTGATTTAACAAGAGACACTGGCCAACCATTTCAACTTGTGGTCCCAAGAAAAAAGAAGAGCAAGAAGCAGCAGTCTGAAGCGTGCAAAAGTTTCAAGGTGGGTACCTCTAGCCGTTCGCCTCGCAAGCTCTTTTGCGGGTCTTTTCTCTCTTGTTTTTGCTTTGGGTTTTTGTTTTTTCTGTTAGCTTTTAATTTTCTTGAGGGTTTTGGTTTTGTCCCCTCTCACTTTTTGTACTTCTTTCTTTTTATATATGATTAGGATTCTGCAATAGGAGACCCTTTGCACCCCTTCTTTTGCTTAAAAAAAAAAGATATGAACTTCCTCTTGTTTTTTCTTTTTTTAATAAACTTCCTATTTGAATTATAAATAAAAGTTCACTTTTTAAATTAATTAATTAATTAATGTATTTGGTTTATA
>Ga0228710_1001195_pt1 | contig 38045 bp, 20 predicted proteins | sample MedpolnodulmetaG_FD_177995 | JGI IMG/M metagenome (GOLD analysis project Ga0228710, IMG submission 177995) | Root nodule microbial communities from Medicago polymorpha collected in Santa Monica, California, United States - pink nodules | ecosystem: Host-associated > Plants > Roots > Nodule...
CACCAAAGTGGAAAAAAAAAAAAAAAAAGCAATAAGAAGTAAAGAACTCAAAGAACCTGAATTATATCACAAGAAAGCAAACTGGTTTATCTAATGCTAACAAGTAACCTGAATACTACTAACCTTTATGCCACGAGGTATTGTTATGGTTTTTAGTAAAAAGGGAGTTGTAGCATGTAAAGGAACACAATTTCAGTTTAAAACTCAAAGAACAGCTTGAATGGAAATGGACCCATTCATATCAGATTTTCATATAATATGATTATGTGAAAAGAATTATGAAGTGTGAATTTCGTTATTATTTTGTTCCACGTGCACATTTAAAAAGTTTAATATGGTCGGACCGGACTTTGATCCTCTAGAGTTGCAGTCTGGCGTTGTGCTTGTAGGGATCATTAAATTTAAAGAAGAAACTACTCCAGAGGATCCAAACACTAGTCCGACCTACTTTTTTTTTTGAGGAAAGTCCGACCTACTTAATGTATGTGACACATACACATAACTTTCATGTGACCTTGTCCTGTACTAAAGGTAAAGCTGAGTGCCAGAATTTTCATGTGACCTTGTGATGTACTAGAGTTAGAATTGAGTCCATTTCTTTAACATGGAGATCCCGATTTAGGCTTTGTATGAGAGTTAGGAGCAAAAGGGAAGGGAGGGCTTTGGGGAAAGGGAAATGGAAAGGATGATATCCCCCACTTTACCTCGGGGTTTACTTTCTTCATAAATATTGCAGTATTAAAATTATATCAAGCCTTTATACCATCAAGTTTTTATACTACTAGAGTACTAGTCCTTATCCTGTCCTATGCTATCCCATACCAAAGAGGATTTTAGTGTTAACAATAAAACAGGTGCCATTTTCCAAATAACATAGAATTGGTATTATGATTTGTCGCATTTGTTTGGCAGTCAAGTTTCAACAACTGAAGCCAAGATAGACGATAAAATGTAGAGGACTGAAACATAATTTGTATAGCACATACTAACAACTAGAACAAAGTCCAAAACATCTATGACATATATGAGAGAAAATAGACCATACCACTCAGGTAAGCAGAAGAAAGTACGAAAGAATGTTCTAGTGCCCTCAATGTCCAGCTGCACAATTAGTGCTAATCCAAAAAGAAAGAATGATCTCTGTCGTTTCCTTTCTTGTGGCCAAAGTGTATTCCAAGCTGAAAGAAAAAGAAAATTTAAATGCACATACAAATCGAAAACCTTACATCAATGAGAAGTCTGAAAATGTCAGCTCTCAAATTTGGAATGAACACAGTCTACATCTCAAAATTATGCATAACTTTCTGCCAGATAGTAAAACTGTTTGAGGAAAGAAAAAAGTGAGCATAGTTTTTGTAATTTTGGAGGAACTGGTAACGTTTAGGGTCTAAGGTTCTAAGCTTACGGGTTTACTTGATTACCTCGCATTGATGGATTCTCCTTACTTCTTCCATAAGTAATAATGTCCCTTGCATTACCGTCATTCAAAATTGTAGCAATTACTGAAGCATATTGCGGAGCTTCCGACAACGATCTCACAACAGAGTAGCCTATTGGACGAAAACGATATTAAAAGAGCTATAAGTTAATTAAGTATATGCATATTATGAAAATGTGACAATGTCATGCCTGTGGCTGGATGCACCATGCTGGCAGCTGCACCAAATGCAAGGTTCTTCTGCTCTGTGTTTGGTAAGGATCCACCAACTGGGATATAAGACCATTCCTACACAAATTTGTAGATAAAAACACTCAGAATTCAACATGAGATGCTAAATATGTAGAAATGTACTAAAAGAACTTGTACATCTCATATTATAATTTCCCAACTATTATGTAACAGCTCAAAGGACAATTGGAAATCGAGGGTAAAAGACTGCTATCAAGGGAAGCACTGTTTTTCAGCCCGTCAATGTTCTCCAGTATAATACATGCTTTCAGCGGAAAAAGAACTGAATAAATAAAATTGATGACCAATGACCGCGGCAAATATCAGAAAATGTATTTTTCTCAGAGTAAGATATGTATTAGTACGATAGGACAGATTGGTCATTTAACAATACATATGCGGCACTAAGTATTCATCCTATATGGAAAATGGATGCATCCTTTTTTTTACAAGATGAGCCCGTGCTAAATTTATGTGGAACCCATATAATTTAGAAAGAACCATTTCCAAAGTCCGGGAACCATTCAATTTTCAGCCAATAGGAGGGAGTATGTTGCGAAAAGCCTGTTGGAAAGAGCTAGCATTGCCAATGCCCTTACCTCTTCATAAGTTTTTGTAACTTTGATCCCCATCGTATTTAATCTTGATAAGAGCTTTTTCTTTAATAAATCAAAAGGCATGGCATCTTTAGATGCCAAACATGTTTCCTGCAATTGGAATTTCACTATGAATACAAACAGAACTGCAATACTTAATGAAAAACACTACACTGCAAAAACATTGAGCAAACCTCAAAGAACACTTTTGAACGAGACATGGGCATTGCATAAAGAAATGTTGGATATTTAGCTTCTAGACTTTGAACATTGTTCTTCATATAGTCTCTGTAATCCATGAAAACCATCACATTTGGATCATAAGGACTGTTTTCAACCTAAAATTATAACAAAAAAAAGGTCATTGCTCATTATTACTATATCCATCACATTTTATACATATAATATTTTTCAATTAAAAAGAGTATACATGTTATGTTGTTAAAGAAAAGGAAGGAAGCATGGATAGACCAATATAGTGAAAATATAAGGCCCCGTCCACTTTTTGAAAACATTTTCTATGCAGAAAATATTTTCACAAAGTAAACGGTACCTAAGCTTGTCAGCACACTGTTTCCACTGTAAAGTACAACAATCCAATCATATTTTGCAGGACAGGAGTAATACTACATGATATCATACCAACAGTCTAATAAAAACACTAGAACCAAAGAGCCAGCCCCCTACCTCAACTTCCACACCATAAGCTGTTTGTACACACACCTTTGGACCCCCAACCTCATACTGCAATAGTTTCCCTGAAGCTGCTCCTGATGCAACAGTAGCAAGCCTATAATAACAGGTCAGAAGTTTCAATATATAATAATGGAAACCTGGTGCTACAAAACTACCGCCATAGCAAGGTTTAAGTAAGTTTCAATATATTATCGATGAGATAATAAAAATTATAAAAGCATGCAAATCGTACCTGCAGGGCACTACAGTATCATATTCACAGACAACATGATTATGACCATTGCTAGCCTCAACAATCCTTTCTACTTTTGAGCCAAGATACGAGACACCTGACTCGACACACCTAGGGAAAATTAATATGAATTACAAATCTACAAAAGGAAATAAAGTATTTATAACCAAGAAGTTAATTCAGAAATAATAGTGATACTATAGATATCATCAGCAGTTATACCTTCTTAACAATTCCTCGTGAAGCAAATGCCGACTGACACGGCCATAAGAACGTCCAATTGAAATGGGATTTTTATTATCAATATATACGACGGTATCCTTCCAAACATGTTCAATGCAACCTTCAAGTCCAAGACCTGAAATTTTAATGAAATGCACTTGGTAAGGCTTAATATCAACTAAGAAAGCAAAGTACATGCTCTTGTCCAGCAAGAAAATATATACTGTTTCTCAGGACATAAATATCCAAGCTGGTGAATGAAAAATATCAAAATATCAGAGATCATCAGAATAAAGAAGCAAACAGAAATTCCTTTAAATGAAATCTGTTAGGCAGTACCAACACAAGTAGAGTGAAAATGAAAAGTTCTAAGATCATAGTTTCTACGGTTCATAAAAAGATGGGCAAACTGAAATCACAAGGGAAAAACTATCAAAATCTCACAAATATGCTTGCAAAGATTCTGTAACATGTTTTATAATGTTGTATCCAAGATATGGATCTAAACGAATAGTATATTGATATAAAGATAATGTAATCAGAAAGATGCAGCAAGAAGGAAGGATACCTTTAAATTCATCCTCCCACACACCGTAGTTGTTTGTGAAAGGGAGATCCGGACCAATAAGTCCAACTTTTAATCCTAACTTGCCAGATTCAGCAGCTAGAGCAAGACCAGCAGGACCACAACCAATAACAACTAGATCTAGTATACCATCTCCAACAGAGATAGGTGGCAACTGCAAGAGCGATTAACGATAAATTCTCAAGAGAATAAACACACACACACAACATAGAAAAATTCAATAATCAATATTTGTTCTCTTTGAATCATGAAAACCAATGCTGTACGTGAAAGTTAACAATGCTTTCAAACTATAAGTAATATTACCAAAACGACAATTTGTGCTTGAAAATAAAGACATGTATGCCATAACACGGGTTACACGGCACAGTTCACATCATTCTTATTCATAGAAAGAGTCATGGCCGGAACAAGGTATACGTGATTTGTGGCGGTCACCCTCCCAAGTATCATGTAATACTTGAGCTATATCTATAAAAAAACACATTTCACCCCTTAAAAACGCATTAGTCCCACTTTCTTTATAGAACCTGCACACAATTGCTAATTTTGTTTAGGAGTAATGTATTTTACTTGCGCTAACCTTTGTAACACGCCATTCCATCCTTAATATATTTTTTAAAACAAGCCAAAATGCAATATATATTAATTCAACTGGCTGCAACTTTTAGAAAAATGTAAAAAAGATGATTATAATAATAATAATAATAATAAAATATAACTATTGTTCAAAAATAATAAAATATAACTCGAAGAAAAAACAAATCCTCAAATTTAAATCACAACTCCTGTGTCCTTCAAGGATCAATTGCTAAATGGGATGGTGTGATATCTCATAAAAAGGTGCTCTCTTGCGGATGGCATATTAAGGGAGTGGAAGAGTTCAGGTTTTCAATTTTTCGCTTAGTTAAGTAATCCGTTGAATTCTTAAATCTCCCAATATTTGATTGTACAGGGTTGGAGTACCCCTTGTACTCTCATTAATAATAATTTTTGCTTATAAAGAAACATTAACTCATCTTATAGAATTCATATTATTGTAAATAAAAGCATCATGTATGTCACCGCATATCATGAGATTGTGGCGTCATTTTCATACGCCATAACCATCCTTGTCACAATAGAAATTACTCTACAGTTTTTGCCCCGGCCCCTGGATAATTTTTTCTAGTTCCGTCCCTAGAAGGAGCTACAGTTTCATCCATATAATTCAAATATCTACACTTTAGATGGCCTAAAGAAATGAGACACCATTTTAAATCGACAAAGCATAATGCAATTACTTATACAAATAAATTTCAAAGACTTTTAAATCTCCAAGTCGTAAATAAGATAATTCAATCAACAGATAAAAGCTAATAACCTAAAAGTAAAAAACAAAACCAAAGTAATTCCATAACATTATTCTTTACATTTTCAATCAAAAAATAAAGGAAAAAATAAAAAGAAAACATACGCACACAAAACAGAGCTGTTTGGTAACCGTCACTCTCATGAGATTATATCAATTTTCACTAGCTTATAGCTTCTTTTTTATATTCTACTTCAAATAACATTTTGAGCTTAATTGGAAGAATAAAATAGCAATTACAAATCGTTTTAAATCATTTCATACTTATCAATCACTAACTTGCTAGCTTATTTAAGCTTAATTGAAAAAAAGAATAAATAGTAATTAAAATTGAGTTTAATGGTCTTGCACTTAAGGGTGTAAAATAGTTTTACACTATCATCCAATAAGAAACCATCAATCTACCATGTCAAACAACTAATTTCAAAATATCTTTGTAATTTCAAACCATTTTACATTGACGACGCATCTTATATTTTCTCATTACAAATAGATTTATGTAACTTTATAATCATCAATTATTTCAAGAGATTAATCATTTATGTCATATTCATCCATTGACGTGACAACAGCCTGAAAACACTAGTTTGTGTACACTGATGAAGTATACTAATTAAATTCTTATTTCAACTTTATAACCTACAATGTCACACAACTAATTTCAAAATATCTTTGTGATTTGGCAGAATACAAGATGATCATCAATTTCAAACTAATTTCAAAATATCTTTATAATTCCAAACTATTTTACATTGATAGCGCATCTTCTATTTTTCTCATTACAAATAAATTTATGTAACTTTATAATTATCAGTTATTTCAAGAGATTAATTATTTATATCATATTCATTCATTGATGTAACAATACATTGTCGGAGCAACACACTCTTCAGATAAAGAAAACTAGACAGTCTTAATTATTTATATCATATTCATTATGTGTACACTGATGGAGTATACTAATTAAATTCTTATTTCAACTACGATCAAATATTTCAAAGTCTATCTACCAATCAATGTGAAACACGGATATGGACACCAGACACGACATGGACACTGACATACCGACACAGCTAATAATTTGAGAAAATCACAATTCAACGGCTACATCAGAAAAGTCTCCTTGCTTCATAGTGCGCAACTCAACATAGTCAACAACAACTACTACAATAAGAATCAGAATAAAAGAAGCAAACCTTATCCGCAAGCTTAGATTGCATATCCATAGACTTTTTCTGCTGCATTTGAACAAAAACAAGTTCAGAACCACCAGCTTTAACAAAATCCTCCTCATCAGCATAATCCTCTTTAGCAACAACACAACTCTCACTTCCTGCACCACCTGCTTTCGCGTACAGTTTCATCGAACGCAAACGAATCGCGTTCGAGGAAGCTTCTCTTCTTCTCCAACAAATCTTCTTTCTCCTTAACCGCAATGAAGGACTTATGCAAAACGCCATTGCCGTTAAGTTTCTCGCTCCAACGCACTCCATTGTAACGAAGATCAGTGTTAAAACGACGTCGTCGTTTAAGTGCTTAGAAACATGGCGGTGTTGAAAATGAGTGTTGAAACGACGACGTAGATGGTTGGCGCTTTTTTGAGAGGGATTGTATGGTTTGTGTTGCAACGTGTTTCAGTTTTGATGATATAAATAGCCATCATCCGAATTCCACGTGGAGGTTGCTGATTCGCTGGACCTTTCCACGTGGTGGTTGTTGATTCGATGGAGTTTTGTGCAGCTACCCTTATCATAAACGATTCGTTGTAAACTTGTAACAGACAGCTTACACGTGTAATTATTAGCAGACCTTAAGGTAATAATAAGGCCTAACTTGAAATAAAAGAGGGGGGCCAAACCAAATTCTCGTGGAAAGTAAGCATACCTAATGTTATTGAGAAATGATATTTGTACACTATGACAACTTTTTGGTAATTTTCTCTCTCTCATACTCACACTATACTCTTATTCTCTCTCCATTGTTTTTGACCAATGAAAAGAGAGAGAAAAGAATTTGTCACAGAAGTTGTCTCAAATGGATGTTCAAACATCACTACTCAATGTTATGAGAGAAAGTCCCATAAGTCCTAGCTGAACAGACAAAAATGCCGAAATTGTTAAATCGGACGTCATGACCGAGGTTCGATTCCCGTACCTCCACTTTATGTGTGAGTTTATGATGGCTTTATCATCTCGTCTACCTACCAAAAAAAATTGTTATGAAAGAAAAGCCAAACTTTTTTTTTCTTTAACACACTAGAAAAGATATTTGTTGATCTAATGTTCGGAAAATTTAAATATCATGAATCGAACTCAGGTTATTGTGAAAAATTTTATTTTTGATAAATCTCCTTCATCACTTAAATATAATTGTTTGTTTATACCTAAGTTGTTTTTAATTACACCACAAAGAACTGGAATTCCGGTTTGTGGTAACTTATTCCCCAAGATACAAGAGTTTAAAGAAACTATTTGAACAACTATTTTTTGATAATTTTTATGACAACTTTATCTTTCATACTCACATTATGTTTTTACTTTCTTACTCTATTATTTTGGTTTTTGTGTCAATACCTCATTTTTATTGACTCAAAAGTTGTCTTATAAATACATGTTCAAATAACACAACTCTTAAAGAAAAGGCTACTAAAAAAATAAAGGCTTAATTTTTCCACAAATTGGATTGTAGCTATCAGTGACAGTTCGAACTACAATTTCTTCTCCACACATGCATTCTGTAATTGCTCTCTTTCTCAAATTCGAACCAACATAACCAGTTGATTGACCCATTTGCTTTGACATTTTTTAGATTCGAAAAGTAGAGGATTAGAAGAAGAAGATGGCGAAGGACAATTCAATTTTGGATTTTGGAAGATGATTTTGGAAAAGCCCTAATTTTTATGGAAGAGCCCTAATTTTATTGAAGAATTTTAGAGAGAGAGGGGGAGAGAGAGAGATAGGAGGAGGAGGTCATGAAGAGGAAAGATGGAAGAACCAAAAATTTGAGTTTCTGCAGTGAATCAAGCCCTTATATACGTGTCACGTTGGATCCTTCACGTGTGCACTCACTAACGACAAAGTCACCTATTTGATAGAAATGACCTTTTTGAATAACGGGGCAAAAGTTGAGGATCAAAGTGTTGATTTTTTGAGTTATGAGACCAAAATAAAAACTGAAAATTAATTAGAGGACAATTAGACCAATTAAGCTAAAAATAAAATGAAATGTTTCCTTTTAATAAAGTTTGTTTTATTTTTCAGACAAAGGGAAGATGACCCCAATATATTAAGCCGAAAGAAAGAAATGAGAAGGGACCAAATCAAAACCTTTTAGTAAAGCTAAAGTCAGGAAGACCAAACTTATTTCTAATTACATGAGGATAAACAATTTGTAGCAAATCATTCCACCATATACAAGAGCCTAAAGAAAAGTCTACTACGGATTATAAGTTTTCAATTATTTTTTAGTTAAATAAGTTTTCATCCTTAAAAATACAACGAGTTATAATTTTAAATCCTAAAAAAATAAAAAGGGATGTTTTCTTCCTTTTAATAAAACTTGTTTTATTATTTTATCCTTGATGAAAATAATTTTAACATGTCCTTGATGTTTTTTGAACAAAATATAGACATATAAAGGTTGGACGTAATAAATTTTCATAAGTTGGAAGAAGGTGAGAAAAACATAAGAAGGAGGATTGAATTGTGTTAGCTTTTTCATACTTTTTTATAAGTGTTTCACGAGTTTAGGGTCTGAGTGCAACGGATAAAAAACACACAAAGATCTCTCTCTCTATATATATAGAGAGAGAGAGAGAGGACAAAACAATTATACTGATTCCTCCTACAATATCCAGGAGTAGTCCAGTCCCCTTGTACTTACAAGGGAATTTCATTTTTCACTATCGCCACTAAAGATTACAATTGTTCAAGCACATAAGTAAGAGACTTTCAAATTCTACAATCTAACTTAATCAAATAAAAGATTGTTAGGTTTTTACACTTGGTATACAATCAGAGGTGTAAACAATTGCTAAACAGAGTAGACTCTTAAGACTTAGAATTTCTAGGATATGAACTTAGTAAGAAATTCTCAAGTGTTTATGCGCTTTTGAATTTGACAGAGTAAGGGCACAATTTAAAATTGCAGAGTCTATTCTATTCTTCAAGTCTCCATCTCCTTAAATAGGCAAGGATAATGAGAGATGTTGGAGAGTGTCAGCACATTAAGAGTCGTTGAGAAGCATCAAATCAAAGATGTTGGGATGTTGCCTGACATGGTTAATGTCGTCTGAAAAGACATTTGAAATCCATTGTTGCAAATAGAATTATCTGTTTCATTCCTTTTTTTCTTGAATTTGACTTAACACATGATTCAGAAGAGGACAAACTGTACTATCTAAAAGTGAAACCTTCAGAAGAAGACAATGTCTGACATGTCTTTGAGAGTCTTCTATTCTTTAGAGCCTGATGACCTTCAGAGTTTGATATGCAGAGCCTCTGAGTGCAACTCTTCTTTTGATTCAAGTGTTGACTTCTGGTTGACCTTCCTTCGGATCTTATACCAATCTTTTAACTTCTTTTGTGTTTCTGATGCTCTTATATATGTTCAGACCTTGATAAATTTTAATCTAAGGTCCTACACACTTAAACATATATTAGTATATCCACTTGTTCTTCAATACTTTGTTATCATCAAAACTTTAGAGGCATTGTATAAATCCATTTTTTTTTCAACAAGAGTGTTTCTGATGCTCTTATATATGTTCAGACCTTGATAAATTTTAATCTAAGGTCCTACACACTTAAACATATATTAGCATATCCACTTGTTCTTCAATACTTTGTGATCATCAAAACTTTAGAGGCATTGTACAAATCCAATTTTTTTTTCAACAAGGGACATGTCTTGAATATAAAATGGTCATAATCGTGATATTATTATGAATATAAATTAGTCATTAGTGACAAAAAATGAAAGGGGAAATTTTGACAAAATGAAAACAATCTGTTTTATCTTTTAGTGTCTAAAATCAAAATTGTTGTATTTTCATGGACGAAAAAGTTATTTAACCCTTTATTTTTTCTCGATGGCAAAAGTATCAGGCTTCGAGTTGGAAATGAGTTGTCTTGTGTCGTTTGGCTTAACCCAATTTGATTTGATAATAATTTATTTTTGAAATTTGACTCAAGTTTGATATGAATATTTTTTTAGTTTTAACTCGATTCGATTCAAGTTCACAAATAATTTATTTAAATTTGTTAGCTCAGATCACATAATTCAAAAAGTAAAAAGAAACAGATCTTTGAATTTTTCAATTAATAACTTAATAGTAGATAAGTTTGATAGCTCAACTGATTTTAGCTAAAAATATGTTAGGATTGATGAAATGTGATGGAATAGAATATAGAGTGAAAATATTAAAGAAAATCTCCAAAAATACTAAACTAGTTAAACACAAAAGGAAAATGTAGAAAAATTTAAGTATAACGTATTAATCAATTTAATAAAAATAATATATTTTAATTCTACTAAGTAGTTAAATAAATGTAGTAAAAACTTATAAGCTTATCCCATTACGAAGTCATTCCAATCAATTGTAGAGTAAGTTTAGTTAGTTCCGGCAAAAAGAAATTAAACAATGGAATGTAATCTATGTTTTATTATTTCCCGCTTCACTTTATTGTGTTTCATTTCATTTTGCTTTACTCCATTCTTTTTAATATAGCCAAACAAAACCTACGGGTTGAAGAAGTTAAATGATGACTAGGGTCAATGAAGGAGAAAAATACTAATATTTTTTTGGTTACTAGAAAAATACTAATATAATAATTAATAGTTATCATTTTCCTATTGGAAAAAAAAACTTAGAACTTTTTAGATCAAATAATTGTCTAATTGCAAAGCATAGATATAAATTAGGTTTATAAAAAATCCTCATTCAAAAATTGATTGACTTCAACCAATCAATATTCAAGGTTAAACATTCAAACAATTTTGGACATAAATTCTTTCACAAAACTTAACGGCAATTGAAGTTCGTCTTCAAAATTATTAATTTACAACTTAGTACTTAAATCAAATAATTTTACAAAGCATTAATTAGCTCATGACTTAATAAAATACAATAGAAAACTTCTCATTACCACGGATTACTAACTAAAAACCTAAAATAACTGCATTTTCGCAAATGCACACACACAAATAAGTAAAAGATGATTGATCAAATCAAGTAAATCATAAAAACCAATGAAATAAACATGTACCAGCGGTCACAAAATCACATTTAACCCAAATTATCACACAATACATATTTGAATATTCATATTTTGCACATAATCACATCTCTATCAACATTTGTTTAACAATTACTCATATTTACATAATTCACCTACTTATTTTAGCAAATATTCACATATTTCATGTTCAACACATATCCGTCTTTGCATACACTCATATTTACACATACTCACAGTTACGCATATAACATATTCACATAATGCAAAATCATCACAATTAACATTTATCATCTATCAACATATATAGGCGTATCGCTTATCACATATACACGTTGAAATATTTATCGCATAATATATAAATATTTAAATTATTAATGTTGATGAAATCTAAAATTAGCCGAGGTCAGCTAAGTTTCCTCAACCGTGATTCTCTTCCTTCAAGAGGTTAACACTTACGAAGAAACTATTCCCTCAAAAATAGGTCAAATCACTACCCTATTCTATTAGAATTTCAAATAAGTGATCACAGGTATACATCATAGTTCAAATTTATGAAAATGTGGAGCTTACATGAAGACCGTAAAAACAATATTGCAAATAGATGGAACACTCCTATTATTGGTTGCCCTATGTTTGTTTTAAATAAGAGGCTGCAAAATTTGAAGATGAAACTAAGAACATGAAATAAGGATTTCTTTGGTAATGTGCATGATATGGTAAAGCAAAATGAAGCAAAATTGCAAGACATTCAAGCTCAATTTCAGATGAATGGTCACACTTATTTTCTTATGAAACAAGGAAAAGTAACTCAATGTGGAGTGGACAATGCTTTGAACAAAGAAGAATTGTTTTAGTTAGAGAAATCAAAAGTGATGTGGCACTTGGAGGGTGATAGAAACATTGCTTATTTCAATAAAATCATCAAAATAAAAAACACAACAAAACTCATCACAATGAACAAAGATGGAGAGAATTCACTTACTGAACCAAATCAAATAGCTAGCCATGCAAGCAACAATTTTAAAAATCTTTTTTGTACTAACATTGTTTTGCAGGATCATTCTTTGAAGGAGGAAGCTATCCCTAATCTGATTGAAAATAATATGCACTTTTGACAATGATAGTGCACCAGAACCAAGTGGATTTGGAGCATGCATCTACCAGACATACTGGGGGATTGTCAAGACAGACGTGGTCAAGGTAGTGCTTCAACTTTTCATAACTAGTTGAATATTTCCTAACTACAATGGTTTTAATCCCCAAAACATCAAATGTAGACATTATGGATCAATTCGAACCTATAGCTATGGCAAAATTTAAGTTCAAAATCATCTCCAAAATCATAGCTGACAGACTTGCTCAAGTGATGCCAAATCTCATTTCAATGGAGGAAAGAGGTTTTATTCAGGGAAGAAACATCAATTATTGTGTTTGTTTGGCTTCTGAAGCAATTAATATCATGGATCAAAGGTCATTCGGTGGTAACTTAGCTGAAAAAGTTAATACTAGCAAAGCATTTAACACTTTAGATTTGAATTTCCTTCTAAAGGTTCTCAAGAAGTTTGGATTCTATGAAGATTTTTACGACTGGATTGATGTTATGTTACACTCAACAACTTTATCAATATGCATCAATGGTACACAACAAGGATTATCTTTTTGCGCCAGAGGAGTTAGGCAAGGAGACCCTTTGTCTCCTTTACTATTATGCATCTCAGTAGAAGCTTGACAAAACTTGTTGAACAAGACAAGTTGGAATAGATGAATGGTACTAGAAACTTTAAAGTTCCGTCTCTCATACTTTATTCAGATGATATCATGGTATTTTGGAAAGGAAAGAGGTCTTGTGTAAAGGCTCTTATTACTCTATTCATAATGTACACTTAAGAATCTGGTCAAAATATCAACAATAGCGAATCAACAATTTATTCAGGTTCCATCTCAATTGCTAGACTCAATCATCTGGTCGATATAATTGGTTTCAATAAAGGATCCCTCCCTTTCAACTATTTGGGAGTTCCTATTTTCAAGGGCATACCAAACTATCAGCTTGGAAAGCTTCCTTATTGTCAATTTCTAGAAGAGCTCAATTAGTAAAACCAGTGGTCTAAAACATGTTAATTCACACTATAACAATTTATGACTGGCCAGTTTTTTTGTTAAAAGAGTTTGAAAGTTGCATCAGGAGTTTCGTTTGGTCAGGAGATGTTACTTAAAGAAAGATGGTCATTGTGGCATGGAAGAAAGTTTGCAAACCGTATGATCAAGGGGGGCTAGGCATCAAATCAATCGTTAGCCTAAATGTTCTAGTAAATCTCAAATTGTGTTGGCACATGGTTCACTCAGAAGAAAGTTGTTCAGCACTTCTCATCAGTAGACTGATTGGAAATGACAGAGAAATCAATCATAACATTTCTTCATCTCTTTGGTCAAGCTTGAAGAATGATTATAATGTTATTTTGGAGAGTTCTACTTGGCTTTTGAGAAATGGTCAAAACATCAACTTTTGTTCAAACTATTGGTGAGGAGAACCATTAATCAACCTACACTTAATTACAAACTTCGTTTTAGATGTTGGTGCAAAGGTTTATGACTTTATTCAAAATTCACAATGGAATTTTATATATGATTTCACCAACAATTTTCCATAGTCAGCACAACTTGTGCTCCAGGTAATCATTCCCACACAAGACAAAAAGGTTACAAGAGGCACTCAGACATTGAAAGATGATTTTAGATTCAAATCACAACAGTTACAAGAGGTTAACTTGGCCAAAGTCATATGGGCCAAAAATATTCCTCCATCCAAATCACTTTTAGTTTGGAAAATAATGCATGATAAAGTTCCATGTGATGACAAACATAAAGAGAGTGGGTGCAATATTCCTTCTGTGTGCAATCTTTGCGGGAGTAGTGAGGAATCAACATTTCAATTGTTCTTATTGTGTGCATACTTTGTGCAGGTTTAAAAATGGCTGGTTTCAGTTCTTCAAATAACTATTTTGTTTACATCTGTGGAAGATGTTTGGAGTCTTTATGGTAGAGGTTGGTCACCTCAATGCAAGCTAGTGATACAAGCTCCCCTATCAACACTTTCAATGCTATTTGGCAGTCAAGAAATTATTTATGGCGAGTCTATTGCTGCAAAAATTATTCATTAGTTACCATTTGATCAATGCTAGAATTTACTATTCTAAAGGATTTCAAATGCAACATTAACCCTCCAAAAACAAGTATTGTCAAAGAGGAGGTTTCACACCCTTCAATTTTAAATTCGATCAAATGTAATTGTGATGGTACTGTTATTGTTAATCCAAGTGTCTCTTCATGTGGTTGAATATTCAGAAATAGAAATGCACTATTTTTAGGATGCTTTGGTGAAGGTATGGGAATCGGAAACTCTACTATATTGCCAAGTTATCAAGTGTCATAAGATCTTTGGAGATTGCTAAACACAAAAGGTACAATCACATGTGGCTAGAAACTGATTCAAAGCTAGTGGTCTTGGCATTCAAGTCTGCATCTTTAGTCCCTTCGCAAAACACAAGAAGAGGGGTTGAATTGTGTTGGCTTTTTCAAACTTTTTTTTAAGTGTTTGCACTTATTAGAGTATGAAGCTTCAGTTCAGAGTTATAAATGCCGCGGTTATAAATGCCGCGGCTATATGATTAAAACACACATAGAGAGAGAGAGATAGAGAGAGAGCTCTCCCCTTTCCAATTTCAAGGGATTTTCAAAATAATCACTAAAGATTACAAATGTTCAAGCCCACGAGCAAGAGACATCTAATTCTCAAGCACACAAACATGAGACTTATAATGCTCAATCACAACTAAAAGAGACTTCTGACGATCTAACTTAATCAAATAAAGATTGTTTGAATTTTTACATTTGATTTACAATCAGATGTATAAAAACATACAAAACATAGTGGACTCTTGAAACTTAAGAATTTAAAAGATATAAAGTTTGTAAGAAATTCTAAATTTAAATCCGCTTTGATTTCGACAGAGTTGGTCACTTTCAAAATATGCAGAGTCTTCTTTTTAATTCTTCAAGTCACCAGTTCCTTATATAGTGAAGGAAATGAGAGACGATGTGGAGGTGCCAGTGCTTAATTTTGAGTCCTTGAGAAGTTTAATCATAGATGTTGGAATGTAATTTCTTAATTTGGTTAATGCAATTGAAGTCCTAATGATAGCATTTCTTTAAACATTCTTTCAGAAAGAAAAAAAAAAAAAAAGCATTCCTTTAAACATGCATTATTAATTGCATCCAAATACTAAAAATGAAAATTCAAACAGCAACAAGAACAATAAAGCTTTATCCTATTAGATGAGATCGACTACATGGATCAAACTATGTCACAATGTCCTATCAACTATATTACCGTCCAACTCATTAATCTCCAAGTCTTTCATAATAGTTTCTCTAATAGTTTTTTTAAAATTTTCTTTTGCCTCTAGTGGTCTAACTATTCTTCAACATATCTACTCTCCTTACTACATAATATATAGGTCTTCTCTCTACATACAACTCAATATCCTCATCTCCGCTATGCTCATTGACTTAAAAGATATTGGCACCAAAATCATTACCAATTTACATGTTTGCCTAATTTTAGAGTTCACAATTTTTTTTCTTCTAAATCGACATCTAAATTGATGGTGATATGATGCTCCTATTCCAAAAATATTGCAGCCAAAATAGCTTTAATCATTTCTACTAAATATTGTGATAAATAGCAATCCATAAGAACTAGCAAGAGCATCGAAACCCAAAATCCATAATTTTCATAAATAAATAAAAAAATCCATAAAAGTAAACAAGAACAAAATCCTGGAGGTCATCACTAAAGCAAATTTCTCACTGTAAAAGTTCTACAACCATAACTAAGTCTTCAATCATCAGAAACAACTTGAGCATCTGATTTCATCTGCAAATCACACATTCTTCCTTAGCTTTCTTTCAATGTCATCACTTTTGGGGACAAGAAGGGTGATTCAGTTAAACCTATAATAAAAAGCAGTTGTGTTATTTCAACATCAAAATACAAACGCAGAGCAAAAAGTTGAGATAAACTATAAAAAGTAGCTTATTACCTTTTCTTGTTTATACTTCCGCTTTCTACTTGGGTTGGTTCTCTTTCTACTAGAAGGTAAGGAAGGTGGTAGGAGGCTTCCAGCACAAATCACAGCTTCATGAAAATTAGGAAGTCCTAGAACACAAGTAACTTTTTCACTATTGAGATCATACCAAAACAGCTTATTATCATATACTTTCAACAGAATCATATTTCTGTCACTAAAATAACATAAAGGCTTCAAATATATCAAAGGTATACTGAAACGCCACTCCCCCAAAGTAAACAATTTACACCAACTATCTCTAAATCCATATTCTTTCATCAACCAAACATCAACCTTAGTAGTATGATAATTCAAAGTTTGATAACTAACAATCATACAAAGATACACTTCAAAAAGAGAAACATCAATGTTAAGCATCGCGCTAGAAGCTACTCGTATTTCAGGAAGAGGAACCTCGTTGAAAATCTCTTGCGTGAGGTTAAACGCGACAATTAAACAAGGTTGAAACTTATCATTGATTTTTTGAGTCACTGCCCAGTGAAGAGAGTTCTCAACAAAAACACCCATCCGGGCGGTGGATAAAACAGCATAAGGCATATTGGGAAGTACTTTCCACGAGTTCGTTTTCAAGTTGAAGAGTCTCACTTGTGAATTGAAGGTGCGGTCTTTTAGATAGACAGTGCAATTGATTCTGAGGAGTTTGTAATTGTCAGCGAATGGATTGAAAGCTAAGCCATAAACGCAAACAAGGAATGTTTCCAATTCAGATTTAGCACATCGAGAAATAGGGAGATAACGTATGAACCAATGTTTACGGATATTAGGGTTCCATAAAGCACATCGGTTTTTGCCGTTGGAGACTGTTGCATGAACCCAGAAAAGTAATGTGGTTGAAGCGGAAACGGGTCGAGGGTTGGTTGAGTAAAACAGTGGTGGTTAGGTTAGGGAAATCAATTTGGTAGAATTTGGAGTTGTGGCAGAGGATGAGGTTGAAATTTAAAGAGTTTTTGAGGTGAAGGTTGGAGAAGTTATGGGAATCAATTAAAAATTTAAGTGATTTCGACGTTGATCGGAATCGGAGGAGGGATTGTACTGGTAAGCGAGAGAGGATTTCAGTGAACAATTCCGATGGAAGATCAGCCATCGTATATAGAAATGGGGTAAAATCACCTTGCAAAATTGTTTTCCCTTTTTTAGTTAAAGGAGTGATTTTCCAGCTATCTTTCGTTTGTTTTTGTCGTCGTTTTTGCGTGATTGTGTTTGTTTTGAGTTCACGTTTTCGGGTGGTATGTTTTTATTAGTTGACAATAATCAATATTATTATAAGTTAATGTCATAATATAAATTATGGTCTATTGTGTAGCCCTAATTAGATGATGAACTAGACTTTTGGCCCGTGCATCGCACGGGTCTGACGTATTGTTTAGTATTCGCATAAATTATTTATAAATCAACACATATTAAATAAACTATCTATCTTATAAAATGTTACCTAATGGCTAGCTAAAATGTTGAGATGTTAAATGAGTATAAGAAAGAGATCCATCAATAGAATTATTGTATTGTATCATATGAGGTAGGAAAATAGGATAATTTGTTAAGTAAGGATTGGATCAATAGGAGCGATCTGTTTTTTCAAAAAAAATAGGAGCGATCTCTAATTTCAAAAAAATAGGAGCGAAAATATGATTGGATTGGATTTAGAGTGATCTGTTGTTTTTGATTTCAGAAGTATTTGAAAATAACATTTTGATTAAATTAAATAGGGTTAATTAAATAGGGGTAATACAGTAAAATTAATCATTGAAGTTAGGTTAAATCTAGGGCAACATTTTGCGTTCGGGTTAACTTTAAGGAATAAGATATATGTGTGGTTGGGCTATTCTTTCTAAATGGACCGTGATGGGTTAGACCATTTAGTTAAGCCCAATGAGAGGTCTCTGCCCCAGCCGTTTAGCTATTTAAACGTCATCCCATCAGACAGTTAAACAATTCTGAACACTACTCTGAAAACCTAACACTAAACGGAATGAGGGTAGTTATTCCTCTCATAACTTAATGGTGATCATTCATGAACCTAAACATACAAGGTACACAACTTCTTATTCCTTCTTTGTTACTGATGATATGCTATAACTTGTATCTAATAATCCATGGCTAAACTCTTAAACTTTTATCAATTGGTATGTTGGAGTGTGGTGTCTATTTAATCCAAGTTGAAGGATTAGTTTTGAGCACGGCAGATTATCATGAGTTTTTCGGAGAGTTGAATATAGTTATGTTATGATCAGTTTTTCGGAGAGTTGAATATACATAGTTATGATATTAACATGATGTTGTAAGTTTATTCATAGATTCATCATTTTTGTTTTTAGCGACTCTAGTATTCTATTGTAAAAAAAAAACGAATTACATTGCTTTAATGATTTTTTTCCCAATAAATATATAAAAATCGATAAGTATATATATTTCATTAATGTTCTTTTTTACTTAATTTGATTAATATTGTTTTTAGAACCAAAAGAAAAACTGATCAAGGCTGTTTCAATTTCACAATGCTAGTAAATATTTACTAAAAAATATATAAATTATATTTTTTTTAATCGAGTGTCATTTGCGTGCAACTACAAAGATTACTCTCTCTCCTCACCTCTTGAGTCTTATAAAATCAAAATAGACCCCTCTTGAGTCCTATAGAATCAAAATAGACGGTAAAATCTTTCTATAAGTTTAACATTGATGTATGCCCAAATTTGAGTTGCAACCTAAAACTTTGGTAAAGTTTAAATAGAAGCATCAATGTACTCCAAAAGTAAATTCACTTTATTTTAATTTAAACTTTGTAAAGATTTTGTAACAAATTAAAAAAAAAGATTTTGTAACAAAAAGAATATTTTATAAAGATCTGCAAAATTGTAAAAGAAAGTCTAAATAATTAAATGCGATATTTGAATATTTCTTTTTAAGAAGCGAATATATAAATATGGAACCCCACATTTATACATACATACTCAAAAAAAATTATACATACATAGGAATATGGTGTCGAGACGGTTGATTACTCGGTCTTGGTTAATGGAGCATCGGTGGGTCATATTGTACCAGGGCATGACCTTCGTGAGGGTGATCCCCTTTCACCTTATTTATTCATCATTTGTGCTGAAGTTCTTTCCTCCCTTATTCGTGAAGCTGAACGTCGTAATGACATTAGAAGTACCATGGTATGCATAGATGCACCAGTTATTTCCCATCTTCTCTTTGCAGATGATTGCTTTCTTTTCTTTAGAGCTTGTGAACGTGAGGTTGTTTTTATAAAAATATTTTGGCTACTTATGAAGAAGCTTCGAGGCAGGCCATTAATCTCTAGAAGTCGGAATTATTTTGTAGTCGTGATACTCCAGATGATTTGAAGAATCTCATTGCTACTACTCTCAGTGTTCGTCAAGTGTTGGGAACAAGTAAATATCTTGCTCTGCCATCTATGATTGGACGTAGTAAACATGCAACTTTTAAGTTTATTAAGGACTGTATATGGAATAAAATCATCTCCAAGAGTAGAAGATGTCTCTCGCAGGTTGGAAGAGAGGTTCTCATTAAGTTTGTTTTGCAATTTATCCCTTCCTATGTGATGAGTGTTTTCCTTCTTCAGGGATCCCTCATTAATGAGATGGAGAAAATGTTAAACTCCTTCTGGTGGGGTCATAATTCAGTGAATTCTCGAGGATTTGACTGGCTATCTTGAGAACACCTTTCAGTTCCTAAGGTGTTTGGAGGTATGGATTTTAAGGGCCTTAAGGCTTTCAATATGGCTATGGTACGCAAGCAGGCTTGGAAGTTGGTTTCTTCTCCAAAGTCTCTAATCACTCGTTCACTTAGAGCTAAATATTTTCCTCGAAGTGACTATGTTGGAGCTAGCATAGGCCATAATCCTAGTTATGTTTGGCGTAGCATATGAAGTTCCAAATACGTGATTCGCCGTGGTTTTCAATGGAGTATAGGCATAGAAGAACACATTCCAGTTTGGGATCACCCATCCAGTAATGTTGCACGAATTTTACCATCTACTCATCATCATTTGGAGTGGCCATCTACCATTGTTTCTGACTTTTTGGTTACACCCAAAAACAATGGAATATGGAGCTAATTAATGCATTTTTTTTGACAATGCTACTGCTAGAAATATTTTTAATACTCTGTTATTCCCTTCGGTAACTCATGATGTGCTTGTTTGGAAGTTCGAGAGGGATGGTGCCAATTCAGTTAAAAGTGCTTACAAGGATATTTTGAATCATGATGTGACAGTTGTACAACACCGTGTGCCGGGTAACTAGAGTTGTAATTGGACTTTAAAATTTCCCCCAAAGGTAAATAACTTCCTATGGAGAGCTTGTCGTAATTGCTTTCCCACAAGAATCTGATTGCAATCAAAAGGAGTTCAGTGTACTGATAGGTGTGTAGCGTATGATGATTTTGGTGAGGATAGTACCGATTTGTTCTTTATGTGTGATAAAAGCAAGATTTGTTGGCAGCGGAGTGAATTATTGAGTCTTTTGATGGCTGTTTTTTATATTGATACAAGCTTTCCAACCAATGTGTTTGCTATCTTACAACACCTGGACCAGCAGCAAAAGCAAGTTTTCAGTGTGACCCTCTTGGGTATATGGAAGCATCGAAACAATAAAGTATGATATAATATTATTGAAACAGCTCAAGTTATTTGTGCTAGTGTAGGATCTCTTCTTACTAGTTGGAGGAATGCTCAGTCTAATATTCGTCATCCTCTCCCTCAGCATCCCGCTACCCCGAACGACTTGAAGTTGATTAAACCAAGTCCCGACAAGTTTAAATGTAATGTTGATGCGTCCTTTTCTCAAGCTCGGAATCGGGTTGGCATTGATGTGTGCATTCGAGATGATGAAGGTCGTTATGTTTTGGCCAAGACTGAATGGATGTCTCTGCTCCTTGGTGTGGATTTGGGTGAGGCTTTAGGTTTATTATCAGCCATGTACTGGGTTCGCGATCTGCAGCTAGGTATTATGGACTTTGAGCTTGATTCCAAAATTGTGGTAGATAGTCTTTATGGCAATAAAAGCGACGTATCTAATTTTAGCACAGTAATCAGTGACTGTAGACGTCTGTTAGCTTCTGATTTAGTAACATCTAATGTTAGGTTTATTCGGAGACAAGCCAACGAAGTCACTCATAGCTTTGCTAGAATGGATTTGTGTCATGCTAGTTTCCATATTCATATTAGGATTCCATCTTGTATCTCTACTATTATTATGAATGAAATGCAATAAGTTTCTTCTTGTAAAAAAAATGTAATACCTTAGATCAATGATGCAAAAATATCATTTTGATTCCCCCAACAATTTTCTCATTTGTTAAGAGAAAATTGACATGGTGGTTAATTCTTGGAAATCAAATGAACTTCAAATTTGTCTTTCTATATATGTATCTCTTTTATTTTGTAAACAGTTTGACGAATTTTGAACTATTTAGTCCAACCTACTTCGTTTTTTTGTTTACTAGAACTTATTTTATAGTTGTTTTTGTCAGTTTGATGAAGTGAAATTTTCTCAAACCTTGCAGATTTTTCTGAGAATCGTATCAAAAGACACCAATACGATGAAACTGTTAGATTCAGTCGTGCATATAACTTCAGCAACAATAATCAACTAGTTGATCTCTTTGAAGAACATGTGCAGAATCTAAAACTAGTTTCTGAAAGCAGTTGCAAGGAAGCTACCTCCATTGAAATTAAGGTTTTTCTTTTCTTATTAATTTTCTATTTCATGAAACATTCCATCTTCATACCCCCTTCATGATAGTTATAAGTACTTTGAACATTAACTCATGACAAAGCCATAGGTCAGGAAGTTGCTAGTCTCCCAAGATTAACGCTCATATTCTTGAGCTAAGCAGACAGAGAGGCTAACAGTGTTTTTACTGGAATTTGTGAGTGTCATCCTCAAATATGTATCAACCTAATATGTAAAGATATGTGGTAGCGAAAACCTGCTAACATGCTCTCTAGTAAATGAATTATCAAGATTCTCTATGTTTCTTACTCTGTGTGACTAAAATGTCTAATTGAAATAAATAAGACTTTTATTTAGATTTTATTCATTTCAAATACCCCAAAGCAAGGAGTAGTGACCAACAATGTGACGTTTTTGCCATGAAATACACATGGGCACACCCACAAACTTTCATTTTACAACACAACTTCAGTCTAGTAGAATAGAATCATAATTAAGAATTAATCACTCTACAGCTCTTCCTAATCTCTCCCTCAGAACCAATAAGTGGATTTATATTCCCCATCTTAATCATAGCATAGGCAAATTCCATAAAAAAAAATCTTTCATTCTCACTATAATATTGGACCAATTGTTTAGTGGTTGAAGTGGTGGTTTCTTCATCACTTGAAAAGAGAATTTGGTCAGAGCTAAGGAGACCCTTTCCATTAAGTAAATTCTTGAAGTAATTGTTATCAAATTGATCAAACGAGTAGGGGTCTAGAACAGTGGTTGTGTTACCATCTCCTTCTTGTGGACACAAGTTTTGCAATTGTGTTAGCATTTCATATTCTAAAGAATTGTCTGGTTCTTGTGTTCCAGAGAAGTTGAATAATCTGTTGCTAAAAAATGTGCACCTAGCCCGTCCAATAGTGTGGGCACCTAAAGAAAATTAGAATGGAAAAATAGTTATTGGTAATAATATGGGAAAATAGGCATGGACAAAACATAGTTAATCAAGTGCTTACGCAACAATTGGAGAGAAAATGACAAAAAAGACTTGGCAAAAGATTGTAGGGTCCGTTTGGATTTTCTTAGTTTTTATCTTATTTAAAATAACTTATATAAGTAAATAATTTTGTGTGTATTATTTATAAGTTTGTCAAAATAATTTACGAATTTTTTTTTTTATGAATATACAATTTTCGTCAGTAAAAACTCATAAATTAACTTGAACGTTTATTTATTTAAATATGTTATTTTTCATAAGCTATAAAGTAAATCAATTCAATCTGACTATAAACAATTTCATAAAGTTAATGAAAATAAGTCACAAATACTTTATAGATATCTTACAACTGAAACTAAACTATCTCATATTCTTTGTTTCTATAAGCTATTTGGGAAAGTTTATGAAAATAAGAACAATTTATATACATGTAGTAACTTAAATCATTTTTATAAACATATCTAAACACGCATACAAGTGTTTAATATCATAAAGTAAGTCCAAATAAACTCTCCCAAAAATATCTTACAAGTGGGAGTATGGTGGTGAGCTATGGATTTGTAAGAGTTTGATTGGAGGTGGGGCTTTGATCCCTTTCACCCCACTTACAAAGAAAAAATCTACTAATTTTTTTTATCAACAAATGTCAATAAAGTTATTGTTATGGTAACATTTCTCCAATATTAGAGTTTAAACCTGTTCTTTAACTCCATGTGAGCATAGTTCAGTTGGAAGGGACATACATTGTTATAAGCAGGGGTCAGGGTTCGAACCCCAGACACCCCACTTATTCACCTTAAAAAAGGTGAATTCTAACAACTAAACCACTTGACAAAAAAAAAACCGTCCTTTAACTAATTTGATTCATTCACCCCTTAGGTAAAATTTACCATTTCATATTCAAAACATAACCCTGTCAAAAATATCTATATTACTCTGAATTTTTTAAGTAAAAGGCTAACCGGTGCCAATATAGAAATATTATATTGAAAAATGTAAAAAAATTGTGTATTTAACTTTTTGAATGTCAAGAATTTGTTGCTTTATTGAGAAATTTCTAGTTTTAACTTTCTTAATTAGTTTCTCAAGGACACTAGTTAGCACGACTCATTCTTTCGATTAACAAAATACTATATGTGACTTTTTTGACAAACGAGATTTCAAACAATTCATTTGACTATAAGATTATACCTGATAAAGTAACAACGTCTTTAACACTAAGACCAACGTTATCAAATTTGGAAATGATAGTATCTAGTGTGTCAAATGGAGAAGGAATTGCATTATTTGCCAGTGTTTTGTTTGAGACGAATCCATCTCTGCGTCCAAGCTGAACGTACCAAAAAGGACCCCCACTCTACAAAATGTGATCACAATTAATTAAGCTAAACACAAATTTAGAAAATAATTTGCTAATTAAAAGAAAGATTTGTTTTAATATTTGCATGAGTTATGAATATTTAATAATTGAACATGAACATACTAGGTGAACAGAATCTCTGGCAACTATGGCTAATATATCAGCACAGGATACAACTCCACTACATGAACTCTCCACTGAACTTTTGATTCTATCTATGACTTCAAATCCTCTAGCTGAATTTATGTTTGGAGTTGCAAATTTCTCAATATCTTCGTCTCCATCAAGCAGAATTGAACCATCACAACCCTGAGAGCCAAAAATGTTGGATAAACAAAAAGATAAAGAAGAAAAAAGAAAGTACTACATAGAAATTTAATTCCAATGCTTATAGAAAAAAAGACTATGTTCCAATAAAAACGTTCTACAGAGAAATCTAATTAGATATTTCATAAATAATTTAAAAGGTAATATTATAGTAAGAGTATAAATAGACATTTTAGTCCTTACAAATGAAGGGTTGGTAAATTTAGTCCCTGAGACTTAGGAAATAGCAACTTAGTATCTAAAACAGAAAAATATCAATCAATTTAGTTCATCCGTGAAAAAAATTCTTTCGGATCAAATAAACGACATACATATTTATTTAAATAGTCTTTTTTGGCATTCAAAACAAGGTTTTGTCATGTGCATGAATAAAATACTCTTACACTATTTACAAGTTGTTTTTCATCATTAGATCAATAAATCTCATCATATCTCATTTGATTCAATTGTGACATTTATTGATCCAATAGTAAAACCGACTTATAGATGATACAAGACTTGTCTCATATGTGCATAATAAAATTGGCCTCAAATTAAACATAGTCACTTAAAATTTATGGTGCAAAATTTGAGAAAATTGGTTGATATTTTGTCCATAATTATTTTTTGTTGCTATTTCTCAAATTTATCAACTTTTACAATTTCAATAACTAAAATCTCTTTACTCGTAATTAATAACATCACCCTACGGCTATATAAGATTTGAAAATGTATAAAAAAAATAGTTTTAATATTAGTGTATAGTTATTGAACTATGTAAGTATATATTGTTATATGAGAAGTATAAATAATTTGCTAGTAGGTCTAACTTACATTTACAAAGCAATCATGGAAGTGAAGACGAAGCAAAGAAGCAGCCATTCGAATCTCTTCATTTATTGCATTAAGAACTTCTCTTCTAACTATTGTAAAAAGATCAGGGCACTCTGTCCTGTAAAAATATGGGGTGAGTTGAGGTCTCATAGGTTCAGCCACACTCAAAATGAAGAAACTCATAAGCCAAAAACATGCAATAGCTCTACATGATTTATTCATTTTTGCTTTGTTTGTTACCAAGTTAGATGTATTTGGCAAATACCTAACAATGGCTGTATTTATAGCAATTTTTTTTATCGAATGTATGATACTTTATTTTACCTCATTTAACGATTTTTAAATTTTATGACTTTTTTTCACCCACTTAGGCATTTGGGGTTGAATTTTGATCACCTATACGTATCTAGTGATATTTGAGGAAAGCATTTATGAGTTGATAATGTGATACTATCTAAGTGGACTATCAACTTATTCCGTATTAATTCTTTTAATAAATTTAATGGTCTCTTTTTATAAGACTCTTTTTTTACTATGTTAAAGTTTTCATCGTCGTTTTTTAGGTACCTGATAAGTGGATTCTCTCCTCCAAACAATTTTTTTTTTAAATGTAAGAGTCGGAGATGGAACCGTGACCATTTGATTAAGTGCCCTAAATCCTAAAGTGTCTGTTGTATTGAATTTTGTTATCGATCACTCTTAATTATTTCATTACGTCTTTCTTGTGAGACTTGAGGAGATAGGTAGGTAACGTGTCCCATATGAATTAATTAAGTGAATAATTAATTAGGTGAAGTTAGATAAATAATGAGTATCAATAACTAAAAGAAAGTTCAATAGTTTTTTTTATTTTTATAAAAGTAAATAATATTTATATACTCAAATTGACAAAGTACATCACTCAACGTCGCAAAATATATAAAGTATGAAATTACGAACAAACTCACGTCATCCATAAAATACTTATAAATGATATGATAAAATTAAAATGATTAGAATACACATGTCTTTGGATCTGCAACGTTGATGCTCAAATCATTGATTGAAAAACAAATGTTTCAATAAAAACCAAATGAACACCGGAACAAAACGGAAAATCAAACAACGTCGCACAAGACGACAAATAGCTCAATGTCGCATTCAGAAGACAAAATCAAGAAGAAACAAGTCTAGCTACATGTGACAACCACTTATTTAGATTGAAATAGAGAGAGAAAAGATGGAGATGTGTGATTTCGTGTAAAAAAATTGACTCAAAACCATCACATCAATAAAGAACGTGAAAGAGAGAATCTATGGATAGAAAACTAAGGTCGGGTTGTTAGAGAATGAGAAGTGAGAGAGAGAAAAAAAAAACTAAGATCGGCTTGTTAAAAAAGAGGGGCTTGAGAGAGAAAATTAAAGAAAGTTAGATAGTTTTTTTTTTGTTTACAAAAGTTAGATAGTTAAAAAATTAACATGACCAAGTAAATTTAATATGATGGCATATTCATTTGAGAACGGTGTCACCCTACTAATTAAATTACAAAAAATGTAAATATCTCCATTAATGAAGAAAATGAAAGAGAACTTAAGAAAAAATTAAGGTTGACTTGTTGAAGAATGAGGAGCTAGAGAGAGAAAACTAAGGTCAGTTGGTTGGAGAATGAGAAGTTCGCGAGAGAATTAAAAAAAGTTAAATAGTTAAAAAAATAACATGACCAAGTAAATTTAATATGATCACATCTTCATTTAAGAGTAGTGTCATCCTACTTATTAAATTATTAAAAAAAATGTAAATCTCCTATTTGAGTTTGTGAATGAAGACAAAATCTAAACCACTCTCAGTTAAAAAGATTATGAAGATAAGCACTACAAATCTATGCTACATCATTGGAGCAATGTGAAGTTTGTGCATGCATTGAGAATTTAAAATTGTTTTGTTGCTGGTATATGCATTCTGACTTCCAAAACACAAGTGTGCCGCCCGCAACTGCTAAATAATTGTTCCTTCTTGGTGGGGTGGGATGAATGTCAATATATAGAAGGCTAATAGTTACCAGCCGTGTTAGCTTATTGGCATAGTCGATTTTTTTATTTTATTGGTAAGATATTAAGATATATAAATGGATCAACTCCTTATTAAAATTGTTAGAATGTTCTTCATCATTTTGTGATATTAGCAATGTTTTAAATTCCGAGTCAGATGATTCAATCAGTTAAACATAAATTAGCATTCTCTATGATTCTGTTATTTATCACTGTTTTATCTTATTTTAAGCGGTTTAAAACAAGGTCGTTACTTTTCTCATCCTATGAATTTCTCGCGTGCCTTATTTGAATCTTTAAATCCGAGATATTTTAACGTGTTTTGGAGGTATTTATGAGGTGTTTATGTCGTTCAGATTCTATAATCCAAACTGCATAGGACGCACGAGAAACTTATAGGATGGGATTGGAGCCTCTTATTTCAAGCAATTTAAAGCAGGGGCGGAGCCAACCCCCAGCTAGCCTGGGCACTAGCCCAGGCTCAGCTCCAACTTTCTTTGTCGCAAGCCCAGCCATTACTAGAACTTTTAACCTTTCCTACGGATTTTTGTGTAAATTCCGCAGGAAACACATTTCCTGCAGATTTTACCAAGGATTTAGGTTCCCAGGTGAGATAATACCTTAGGATATTAGGATCTGCAGGAAAGATATATCCGCAGGAAATGTGAAAGTATTCGCAGGAAGGAAGTAACGTTTTGCGATAAATTTTTTGCCCAGACTCTATAAAATTTCTGGCTCCGCCACTGGTTTAAAGCGGTTGAATCATGAACCAACTTGAGGCCTCGTCAATACAATGTTTGTGGTTTGGTTTATAAAACATGTGTGGTTAGGTTTATAAAACATTTGATATTTGCAAGTTAGAAGGCTGATGAATCCTAACGTCAACCTCGCTGTAAATGATAATTAGTTGGAAAATTAATTACACTATCTTATTGTGACACGTTTAGATACAAATGGGGCATAGTGTCTAGCATGTAAAAAATAAATACTATATCTGTACAAATGTGGCATAGTGCGTAGTATGTCACAAACGTGACACAACCACTCAAAAATTCCATTATGACAGACTCTGTCTTATTTGAGTAGGCTCAAAAGTTTATTTTGTTAATTCAAACCTGTGATTAAGTTCCTGTGCTTATTTTGTTAATATGGATTATACAAATTTTACTCAGCAAAAATATGTTCATTTTCTATAACTATGGCACAAGATGAGCCATAAAGCAGAAATATAGACTGTTACAGCAACAGAGCCACTTAGGATTGCTGCGTAAAACTTGCATCTAGTCAACTCTTCAAATTACTGCATTGTATTTCGCGATTGCCCGCTTTAGCGGCACGATTGACAACAGAGCATTCTAGTGCATGTATTTTTGCCTATTAACATCGTCTTTTATGTTTCCTATACCTTAGAATAGACTCTACCATACTGTCCTAACCAATCCTCAGTAGCATCTGCAAAATTGTTTCAATATCCAATCCTCTCCCATTTGCATGAGACTGATTAAGCCTTCAAAAATACTATTGCTACATCACCATAGAACTATGCTCCTGCATCATGAAGAGCTTAAGCTCTCCAGACCTATTGCAGCAAGTCACTAATCACACAGCCTACAACTATAGATATGATTACCTCATCTGATTTGGCTATGCTTTATGCTCGTTCGATGGATTTATAATTTTTATCTCCTCCGAGCAAATTCAAAGGTTAATTAACTACCCTTCCAGCCAATTTCACCAATCCTTCTTAACTACCCTTCCAGCCAATTTCAACAATCCTCCATAACCAACTAGTACATACTGTTACACACAGTAACAATATGTACTCTGTAGAATAATTCAAATAACATTTTTAAGAGACTTGCCTATTATTACTATTCAACATCGTGTTCATCACAGAACATTTCTCCTACCAATTGGTTACAAAGCAAAGTTATTATAAAACATTGCTTAAGTTAACCAGGTACCACAAGACCTGGTGCTGACCTGTGAGTGAAGTACCTCTAAGATTCGAACTCAGAACCTTTTAATTAGAATCAAGGACCTTCAAATTAAGCTAGCCAATACTACACATCTATATTAAGCTAAAATCACTGTGGCCCAAAAATCCTTGATTTCTTGCCTAAAGGTTGGGCCAGTCCTGAGTTCCTTTTAACCTAGCAGTTGGAAGGATACTTTTTGGGGAGATTGTTTGTAACCTTGAATAGTTCAAGCTGGTCTCTACCCCCACCAAAACAATCCTTGGCAGATTGGTAACCTACATAAAAAGCTATCCCTTGCATAGAGAGCTAACTTATCCCTTTCCTAATGATAAAGACTTCTAAAACTCAAAAGTAGATGCTGATAAATCCAATGTGAAAACAGTAAATTAACCAATAATTTTTTTTTAATACACCAATACCTCCTAAACCTCAAATTGGATCAAATGTAACTAAATAAGCAAACAGACAGCCACCAACATTCATGAGCAACAAAACTTATGCTGCTAAAGAGAAACTTAACAGAAATAAGCAAGTTCTTGCAACTTAAAAAAAGAATAATACATACAGAAATACGAGGAAAAAAATAGAGCAAAAAGGAAACTTAAGCAGCAGAGTATAACAAACAACTTCATAGTTTTGCAAATGTAAGCGTATACTAGCATAAGAAAGTCACCAAAAAGATAAGGTATCTCACATACCCTGCAATAATATGTTGAATTGCCAATATTCTAAAGGAACAATAAATGGTGTTTAGTTGAAACAACAAACTAATAAAACAAAACCAATGAATCATTCTTCCAAATTGCTTAACAAAACCAAAATTGAAAAAAAAAAAACATATCAGAGACTACAAGAGCACAAGGCCAAGCTCAGATGGTTTCAAGGCATTACGAACCCTATAATTGTACAAGTAGTAGTGAAGCTGTCCATCTCCAGGTCCAAACTTGAGCTCTTTAAGAAAACCCTCATTATGCATTACATCCAACGCATTGAAAACATCGAAATCCTTCTGCTTCGCCACAATCAGCGCATCGTTCATCAACTGAGCCAGTGGAGTTTTAGTAACCACATTATAATAAGAATAAGCAATTTTCAAACTTGAGTAACTCTGATTTCCAAGAATAGAACTAGGCAATGTATAAAAGCTACAAAAATCAGTAATCTCATGGTTTTCAGGACTCTCAACCAAGTAACTATCCACAACATCCTCATGTGGAAGCAGCCAATGCTCAACATCATCTTCATCAAAATCAGGAGCAACAACAAACTGTCCCAAATAACCCCTAAGCAACCTCGTAACCGCAGGAACATCCCTCAGCTCCATTTTCCTAAACCCTTCCGTAACCGTCGAATCAGGCAACTTATAAAGCTTAATAGTCCTACTCATCGTCATCCTCGCACCAAGCCTCGAAAACCCAACATCAATAAGCTTCCTCGGATTCAACGACCTATGCCAATACTGACAAGTAGCAACCGGAGTCGGTAGCACAACCCCAGCCGTATAAGCCGCTTGCCAAATATCCTCCAAATGAACCCTCCTAGTAACCTCCTTAATCATAACCGGAGCAAGCCTCTTCGACCTAAGGTTCTTATGCACACACAAAAAATTAATCTCAGCCATTCTAACAACCTTATCATTAACCCTAATCCTCGCCGGTATCCCAGTAATAAAAGCAACCAATTTCTTCGACCCTTCGGCGGCGCGAACACCAATATGCCAAGTCTTAAAATACCCAGGAACACACAAAGCCCATGTTAAAAACTCCTTAGAATAATTAAACCTAAACATATTCTCATCATCCTCAACATAATTATTCTTCAACAAAAGATAAACCTCATCACATGTTTCTTGACAACCCATATCACATGTTGTCCATTCAAATGCATTTGGAAGATTATAAGGTTTTTGTTTGACTTCTGATAAGGGTTTTGGTGGTTCAATTGGTCCTTCTGGTAGGGTTGTGTCACCAACATCTTTGTATTGACCAACAGGTTGTGTTTCCCAGAATTTGTGTTGTTTTGTTACTGACATTGAATCTTGGAAACTCCGAACAATTGTTTCCAACGAGGTTTCTTCTGTTAGATCTGGTTTTGATTCAGAATTGTTTTCTTCTTCCATTGTTGATTATGCTATGAAAATTGTAATGCTGAAATATTGAAAAGAAATAAATTAATTAAAATTGAATTGAAATTGAAAAAAAAGAGAGAAGAGGAAGAACCTTGATATTAACGATGATGATGAAAATAGTGAGAAGAGTGAAATTTATGATTAAAATCTCATTCACTTGTAGAATAGGGTAAGTATCTCTGATGACGGGGTTTGTGTGCCTACAAGATTTAATTACGCTTATAAAAAACTAGTTTGAGACTACACGTGCCTTGCACACCGGAAATTTTTTGTATATACTTTAAATTTGAGTAATACCTCAAATTCGTCCCTGAATTTTCACTAATCGGCTAAATTCGTCCCTGAATTTTACAAAATATCTATTTAGTCCCCAAATTTACAAAATGTCAATCAAATCAGTCTCTCTGTTAAGTTAGTCTGTTAACGGAGGTTACGTGTGTCGTTAACCTCTTACAAGGTTACCACGTCATATGTCACGCAAGTAGGGACCAAATTGATTGATTTTCAGAAAATTGCAAAATTCCCAACGACTCTTTCTCATTAACGACTCTTTCTTTCCCAAATATATAAATTTGGAACCCTAATGTTATAATTTGTCACCTAGAGTTTAAAATCCCCAAAATTTCTTCCATGAATTGATGTCAAAGTTCTTCCCCAATTCAAATAACTTAAAACCCTAATTTTTTTGATTCAATTCGAAATTCAAAAATCAGTGGTCATTGTTGAAGATTTGGTGTTCATAAATGATGGGTGGTGGGCGTATGGGCAAAAACAGCTACAACAGTCGGTCTTCATCTTCAAACTCTATGTACAATGATGATGAGAGAGAGCTTCAATGTTGGTGTCCTAGAATTTGTGTTGTAAGAAAAGTCAACACTGTCAATAACTCAGGAAGGTCTTTCTATGTTTGCCATCTGCCAAAGGTTTGTTTAACAATGGTTATGTGATGTGTGAATAGCTTGTTTAAGTAGTACTGATTTTGTCTTTTAATTGTATAAGATGGTGGTGAAAATTATAATTTTTTTGTGTGGGTTGATGAAGCTGAAGAACTAGATTATTTTAAAAACAATGGTGCTGGTCATGGAAGAAATGCAAGGTTGATGGAGAAGCCAAAGGATAGTGTCAGAGAAGAGGTTTGGAGGGCAAGGTTGATGGATAAAGTTGATTGTGTAGGAAGTGAGCTTAGGTTGATTAAGATATTGATAGGAGTAATTTGTTTGATTGAGTTATTTAAAATATTGTATTGTGCCAAGTCTTTGTAATGTTCTAATGAAAAGATGTTGTCAATGAAAGCACCTAACCTTTCTGTCAAAAAATTTTAATCAAATTGGTCCTTCTATTGTATGTCTATCCATCATATCGATCCCCAAATTAATGAAAATATCATCAAATAAGTCCTTCAATTTTCACAACATATATCACTGTGATCCTTGGTGCATACATTTGTTGAACAAAGTAAAAAGTAAAAGACAGACACTTTGATTGTAAAAAGGCAGACATTTGCATATCATCATAAGTCATACATTTGATGTTCATAAGTCGTTACATAGTCAAAAAAATAACATTACATAGCTATCAAGTCATCTAGTTATTTGATGTTCTTAAGTCATTACATATCCAAGAAAGCATAAATTAAACAAGTCCAAAAATAATTAATGAAACTAGTCCAAAAACATAATCTAAACAAGCATCATTGCTTCGAGAATCCTGGAGTTGGGATAAACTCCATGTATTAGGGTTGTGTAGAAGCGGATGGCTCGTAATTTGGATTTGGAACTCTAATAACTCCAGGAGCAGTTGGATTTTGTGGAGCAGGACCCATCAGTGGTGTTTGTTTATGTCTGTCATTTGAAATCACTGGTCCTCTCATGTCATATCTCCTTGTACCCATTACCTGAAATAAAATAAATCACATCAGCCCTTAAATTATAACAATATCTATCAAATTAGTCCTTAAATTATGACAATAAGTTTCAAATCGATCTTTATATAATAGAGGGGTATACTTGGAAACACATGAAAAATTACACTGAAAAGTTAAATCTCGAATTTTTACAATTTCCATCAAATTAGTCCTTGTACACGTAGTTGCCTTGTTGACACGTGTACAGGACAACACAGCATGCAAGAAGACACATCATGACCACCAGCAGAGCTTTTGGACGGAGAGACCATTTTGATGGACGTCTGTAAAATTCAGGGACTAAATAGATATTTCGCAAAATTCAGGGACGAATTTGGCTGATTGGTGAAAATTCAAGTACGAATTTGAGGTATTACTCCTTTAAATTTTGTTGGTAAAATTTGATACACAATTAAAAAAGTAAAAATACATGTATACCTTTATATATAACGGGAATATGTATTTTTCACGTGATTTTTTATGTCATCGTTACCCTTCCATTAAATTAGTTTATCATTTTAATAATATTTTTATAATTATTTTATCAATGTTATTTTTTTTTATCTAATTTGTTAAATTATTCTTTTTATATTTTAGTGTAACATAAAATATCTAGTTTGATTAAAAAATGATTGGACTCAACTGGTTAAATGAATTTTTCTAAAGGGCGAGTAATTGTTAGAGAGAAACCGAGTTCGATTTTTAGGTGAAACAGTCTTTGACCAGACTATACATAACTTACAGTCGAACTTCAGATTACCAAATTCTCTTTTCCTTAGAAACTGCAGGGTTAACACCTAAAAAATGGTGATATTAACACATGATTTATTGTAAGACAATGTCACTAAACATGTTTGTTCATGATTTCAAATGAAAGAGCGTAGTTCCAAAATAAAATGTGATATATGTGGGCCTTTATAATGAAAATATGGGTTGGCCTAGTAAAAAAAAATCTATCTAATTTCATTTAACAAAGTTATTTATAAAAAAAATGGTGCATTAGACATAAAAGAACATATGAAAGATAACACAATAGGTTCATTTGACAACATCTTCCTCTTCTGTCTCCTCGTAAGCTTTGGCGTTGACTATAGTTTATTCTCTCGTGACTATTGATAAGAAGACCGAGTTTTCTAGTTGGGTTGGCGAGAGAGGTATGTAGACTTAATCTACATAAAAAAAAACTCCATTCAACTTCAGATTTTCTTCTATGTAAAATTAAGATTTTTCAATGATATTTTGAAGAAAAAAACTTCAAAGAATCCTAGAAACGTCATCACTTCTATGTAAAAATTTATAGCTTCAACCGATATACCCTAGAAATTTCTTTGTAAAGTTAATCCACCATGAGAATTGTTGTAATCACTAGAAAAGTAGCTGAAAAAATAATTTGCAAAGCTAGTTTGATTTCGCATCAAATGCGTCTTTTCATCTAGTTAGTCATTGAATTATATATAATCCCTATTAGACTTTCATGATCCTCATTATCTTTTTTCACATATAGCGCTATATTTTATGTAACAAACATCATCACCGTTGACATTTTTTTTCTTTTGGTTCCATCGCATTTCATTCATGACATAATTTATCAAGATCTCTTTATTTACATAAATTTCAAGTACTTGATCAGTTATGCTGGAACTAAAAGATAAATTATGTTACATTTCTCGTCTGTGGAACCGATTGCTCTACCACGTATTAGGCGAAATATAGATTTATTTGCAATATTAGATTATCCAACATGGACATCTATTTTGATATGAGCATTAGCAACTAATATTTTGTTTGCTTAACTTTGCAAATAAAATCATATTTTGAACTTCTGGTTCTCACTAATTTATATGAGGGTCAAGATGAGAATAATAATAATTTATTTCAAATGATTCATTTGAACTTCTGTTTGATATATTCAGCTGCTTATTTTCTCATTTGAACATCTGGTTCATATATTTAGCTGCTTATTTTCTCCCCTTAATATTAGGAAAACTAATTTATCAATTGATAAACAGCCTGAGCTTTAAATTGATCTTCAATTATTTATTCAAGATATTTTATAATAGATGGAGATTCATATCAATTATTGTTTCCCAATATTCATTTACGACCCATCTAGGTGCATATTATTGGAGCAATTGAAACATTCACAACACATCCAAAAATGCTTATATGAGAAATATTAGGTTTATAAACCAAAAATGAAATTGTGAACTAGGGGATGACTTAGATATGCTAACTTGTTGGCTTGATGCGAATCGATGTCTCAAAATGAGAGTTTTCATATTCCCAAGTAGAAAATGAAATATCTGATCTCATAAGTATTAATCGTACAATTAACATTAGACGTCTAATGAGTCGATCTTCAAGTTCATTTTTATATGAGCATATGCTACTTGAATGTTCAACATCAATTCTCATGTACGTTTAATACTTATTTGATGAGGAGAAAGAGAGATGTTAGTTAAATACTTGTGAGTTAACAATAAATATACATGTGACTATAATTGATGCATCAATTGAAGTTATAAAATATATACCTGGTCCACATGATTATTATGTGAGTATTGATTCATAAATATCCCCAGCCCAAATATGATACTCATTTCCTCAAATTATCAACTTTCTTTGGGAATTAGTAATGCACAAAAATTATTAAATTTGAAACTTTTGGCTCTTAAATAATACACAACAGTTATTAGATTTGATGAAACACATATTCTAGATATTTAAAATAATAATAAACACATATTCACGTACTCAAAGAAATTTGATACATCTTGATCTTTTTTCTCTTGAGTGAGAAGAAACAAAATTTTCTAAATTGATTATGACATCACTCATATAGATAAACATATAACTCATAGACTAGATTCCTTAAGGATATGACATATATTGATTAGAGACAAAATATTTGTCAGATAATGAAATCGAAACCAATAATTAAAAAATAACTATGAAATATAAGGATAAACATATTTGATCAAAGCCTAACCTTCAATTTGGTGGAAAATACTTTCTCACGTACAAGCCACTGAAAAATTAACATAAAAGGTCACAAAATTTCAACTATAAAGATAAGATTTACTATTTTAAAGTTCACAACTAGAAATCATGATAAAACAAGAATAAGTAAATTGTAGTATTCCAACAGTTTGTGTATATGAAGTGAAATACTAAATGAAAATGGTTATCCCAGGTATAAGCATACAAAACAAGAAGTAATGATCATGGCAAAAATTTAAGCGAAGTACTGATTATGATGTGATATGATGTGAATATAATAGACATACCGGCCCTTCGGAAGTTTCAACAAGTGCATCTGCTCCACAAGCTGCGAAATTCACTCCATGGTAATATTGGTTATTGACAGTCAGATATTTGCATATTTAGTTCAGATTCTTAAAGCTTCGTGCGGATAACGTGTTACAAAATAAAATAAAAGAACAAGATCAAAGATGAAGAACGTGAAAGCTTTGTGTGTTATTCTCTTCACAAGTGTGTCTTTGCATTAAAATATGAGTCATGTTTATAGGATACGATATGAGCAAGTGAATGATCAAAGTAATTAAGGATCATTAACCATTCATTCACTTATAAGAGTTATAGGAAGGTGGAAGGCTAACGATGGACATCCACTAAGTTAATTATTCATAACATGTGCAAATTTATGTGAATTTTATTTTTGATACATTAGTGTTTTTTTTTTAAAGGTAGTGTTAAAGTCACTTATATTTTTTTTTTGGTGGCCAGAGTTTGAATCTCAGACCTTGCATATATTATGCATCGTCCCTATCAACTAAATTAAGCTCACGAGGACAAAGTCACTTGTATACGAGTGTATCTAAACATAAATAATTTTAACAATTTTTTTGGTAAAAAAAAAAACTCTATTCTTTTTTTTTTTGACAAGAAAAAAAAACTTTATTCATTTATAATTTATATTCATCACTGCTAATGCATGTTTGGATCCACTTTTATAATCGACAAATATGATTGTAGATACAAAAAATGTTTTTCATATATTTGATTTTTTTTCAAATGCAAATGTTATTTATTACTTCAAAAAAAACTGTGAGGGA
>Ga0228710_1001197_pt1 | contig 38030 bp, 19 predicted proteins | sample MedpolnodulmetaG_FD_177995 | JGI IMG/M metagenome (GOLD analysis project Ga0228710, IMG submission 177995) | Root nodule microbial communities from Medicago polymorpha collected in Santa Monica, California, United States - pink nodules | ecosystem: Host-associated > Plants > Roots > Nodule...
TTAAGTTAGTTCATAACTTCTTACTTAGATCTAATCACAAGTGTCCTACATGTATTATTTATAATAGTGTATTCTTCCATAAAAATACAACATGGTTAAGAAAGAATAAGGTGAATAAGGTTAATTGCTTGCAGAAAAAAATAATATAAATTTTCAAGTTCGGGGACATTTTGCATATAAGTGCAAAACTTTAGGGGGGTATTTGCAAAACGTCATGTTGACTAACAGAAAAATTTGACGGAAGGGGTAAATTGATTAATGTTGTGCAATTTCAGGGGGGTAATTAAAGTTTTGTTAATTTCAGGGGTAATTGACGAAACTTACAATTTCATGGGGTAATTGCCTATTTACTCATTATTTTTGTATAATGATGTAAAGTAAGTGAGACCTATTTAAATACTTTTCATTGGAGTATTTATTAGTGTATTGTCATTAAAGTCATTGAGTCATTAATATGTATTTTCATTAAAAAAATATAAATAAGTGATGTGTACACGCGAATTCTATTTCATAAATTCCTATTAGTGTACTATTGTGGATTTTCTTACAAACTCCTCCTAGAGTTCTTTTATCTTTTATCACTCGGCCATTGTTTGAGGTTGAGTGATGAAAATCAAGTCAATGTGGTCTAATTTGTGAATCTGTACTAGACAAAATATGAGGCATGTAACACTGCTTTCTATTCCTCTCTCACAACAATTTATCGACTCTTTGATTCCGTGTTTAATTGTTGGAATCATGACTTTGTCTCATGAATTATGAATCCCCAAGCGAATGAGGAACCTGTAAAATTCCTCTAGATTTTCGGGCTGAAGTTGATTCTATTGTGTGGAAAGCCTCTTCGAATGGTGCATAAACCGTCAAGCCATCATATATGTTTTGTTTCAATTCCACAGTTCATGATGTAATCCCTTGAAATAGCGATGATTGGGGACATGTTTGGTCTCTACAAGTTCATCCAAAAATTAAGCGTTTTGGTTGGCGATTGCTATGATCTTGCTTTCCCACCATATTTAATCTTCATCATCGTGATTATATTTTTTAATCTGTATTTCTGTCTACTCCAAAAAATTTCCATTTTTCTTCTCATTGTATTGCCCACATTATTATGAATAACATCACATTAGTTATCTTTAACAAAAAAGAAAGAAATAAAATAAATAGTTTTTTAGCGGAAAATAAACACTTTTGTTAGGCCCAAATTAGGAAGAAAAAATGGAATATTACGAAATCAAATTATAATACAAAAAAAAAAACTTTGAATATTGTATTAGAAGCTGAACCGTGTATTCACTATGAAGAAATATGATTTTATTATAAACATTTTATTTAAAGAGATAGACTCAAATATATTTTTATTCGATGAATCTATCTTATTTTAAATAGAAACATCTATTCAATAAAATAAATCAAAATTCCTAGATTATACAAAGCCGTAAACTAGTTTTTTTTAGAGGAAAATAAAAGTGATTACTAAATATATATTAATATATTAAAATTATATAATTTATACAGAAACCTAAAGACTTCCTTACAAAAAAACAGAACCTTAAACACTTTTTTCTAAGTTGCGATTTTGACCCCTTAAAAAAAAAACTGCAAAACAATCCCATAAATTTTGCAACTGTAGCAGTTTTGGCTCACCAAGGCCAAAAAAAATTAAAAAAAACATAACACGTGGCACCTCACTTAGGGTGCCACGTCTGCGTAGACCGAATCAAAATTGGCCTTAGAGGCCAAAACTGTCAGAGATGCAAAACTTAGGGAGTGGTTTTGTAATTTTTTTTCTTAGGGGGCTAAAATTGCAACATTGAAAAAATTAAGGGGATAAAACTGCTATTAACATTTTTTTTTCATAATAGAGAAGAAGAGACATATTAAAAATTCATAGTTTTTTTTTTCCTAAACAAATGTTGATGGTTATATTTGTAATTTTTATTTTTGGATTATTAATAAGAATTAATTAAAAAAAAGAGAGAAAGAAATGAAGAAATGAAGCAGTAATTGATATGACACGTTTGACACCAATATTTCGTGATCCAACCACCTTGAATTGTCCACGTGTTACACGATGAATCGAAAAATTAACCCTTCTGTGTTTGATTTTCTCTATCAGTTTCACTCTCTCGCCGTGATTTGACACTTTAATCTGCTTTGCATCCCTTTCTTCCTTCCATTCACTCATCTTATTTCTTTCGATTTCACCCTCTACCCCACATACCCATTTTATTTTCTCTTTTTAAATTAAAAAAAAAAAAAAAAACACGAAAAAGTTTATATTTTTATTTTCTTGGGGTATTGAGTTTTCTTCTTCATCGAGAAAGAAAATGTGGTGGGAAAAAGTTGAGGTGAAAGCGTTGAACGGAAAAGAAGATTCTCGAGGAGGAGATGGGCCAGGGAAGAGGTGGGGTCATACTTGTAACTCCATTAATGGTGGTAGACATCTCTATGTTTTTGGTGGTTACGGTAAAGATAACTGTCAAACCAACCAAGTTCATATCTTCGACACTGGTTAGTGTGACTCTCTCACTCTTCACTCTTTCTTTTTTAAATTTTTAATCTTTGTGTTCTATTTTTGATTTCGCAATGGCTGATTCTTGCCATCTATGTGTGTCCTTTTATTTTTTCAATTTTTTGATGCATTTGCTCTGGTTAGATAATGTGAACATTTTCTATTTGGTTATTTGCAGTGAATCAGACATGGAGCCAACCTGCAATAAAAGGCACCCCACCGACCCCGAGGGACAGTCACACTTGCAGTGTCGTTGGTCATCGACTATTTGTGTTTGGTGGTACTGATGGAACAAATCCACTCAAGGATTTGCACATATTAGACACTTGTGAGTACTTATCATCTCACTCTGTTGCTTTGATGTCCATTTGATCATACACTATTTTATGCACTCTTTATTATGTCAAAATCTACGTGGAATCTACTAAACTTAAAACATGGGGACGATCTCTATTTAACGGGCCTCGTATGAAATTTATTCAATAATGAAGAGACTGTGTGTTAGTGGTATCTCTAGCTATTTCTATTTCAAAAGGCAAAATGTTTGGTTACATACTCTGCATATATTTACAACTTGTTTTTAGCTTTGCAAACTTGGGATTCTCCAATTATAAGAGGAGAAGGGCCAGAGGCTCGTGAGGGTCATAGTGCAGCAGTTGTTGGCAAGCGGCTTTATATCTTTGGAGGTTGTGGAAAATCCGCTGATAATAACAATGAGGTCTACTACAATGATCTTTACATACTGAATACAGGTAACTCTGCTTTATCATGCTGTGATACTGCCAGTTATTCATCAAGCCATTTAAATGAATTATGATAAATTGACTAGGATTTCTTATTTTGTTGTTTATCAATGTAAACAAATTAAAACTAGTCATACCTTGACTTGCTTTTTTAGGCATATTACAATTTCAATTGTGAATGAAATAAGGGAGTCAGGGGGCTCTTGTTTGGTTAAATAGCGGGAACTAAGGGCAATGGGTTTCGATTACTTCAGGCCGAGCTTTTGAACATTTTAGTTGGTTTTTCATTTATCTTCTTACATTTACATTTGTATTCGAGAATTTGTATTTTGCTTTTGATTTTGATTGAAGTATCAGACGTAGATTATTCTGATAATTCATTTTCGCCGTTTCGCTTATAGAGACACTTGTTTGGATGCGTCCTACAACATCAGGCACTCCACCATCTCCTCGTGATAGCCACTCATGCTCAACGTGGAAGAACAGAATTATTGTGATAGGGGGTGAAGACGGGCATGATTATTATTTGTCTGACGTCCATATCTTTGACACTGGTATCAATCTGTTTTATCTTTTTCATTTGTTTACTTCAGTGAATTTAATGATTCACAAGTAAGGGACATTTATCAGAATATAATGATATTCGTTTGAACTTCTGTAAATATTAGATACTCTGAACTGGAGGGAGCTGAGTACATCAGGCCAATTGTTGCCACCTCGGGCTGGTCATTCCACAGTTTCTTTTGGCAAGAACTTGTTCGTTTTTGGTGGATTTACAGATGCCCAAAATCTATACAATGACCTTTATACGCTTGATGTTGGTATGTTTTCACTACGCCCCTTGTCTTCTTAGTAAAGAATTAACACAAAGGTCGATGCACCAGTAACTGTCTTTTTACAACCTTGTTTTCTTCTGATTTCAGTGGAACAAGTTATTAAAACATTTGTATTCAGAATATATTTAACGATTCACATGATCAGAGTTTTACTTTGTCATGTAGCTTTTCCTAAGTAGGGTCACTTGCTGAATATTTTTTTCAAAATTATTTCCCTAGTGACTATTGTGATACTTATGGTATTTTCATTGTTCTGAATGACATATAGTTAATTTAATTTATCGATTGTTGTTTGCTGTTCTGAAATTAATAGCATGACATGTTCATTAATATTGATTGAGTTGGTTTTCTCTATGATCTTTTATTTCTTATACTATGCAGATACTGGTATTTGGAGAAACAATACAACTACAACCAATTGTCCTTCTGCTAGATTTTCTGTAGCTGGTGACTGTTTAGACCCATCTATGGGTGGTGTTCTTGTGTTTATTGGCGGTTGTAATAAGAGTCTTGAAGCCCTGGATGATATGTATTACCTACATACAGGTTCAACAAAGTGTTTTATATTTGCCAGTATTAAATATTTAGAAAGCAATCATTTGGTTATGGCATTTATCTATATCACTGAATGACTAATTTTGATATATTTCTGACTTCTAGGTATTTCTAGGGAAAATGAACTGAGACCAGAGAAGTTATCTATGAAGAAGATATTGAAGCTGAAATGCCAAGAAGACCAAAATCTCATTCCTGGCCAAAATCAAGATATCGGTAGATATGGAGTGGGTAATGATGCCGATCAGGTCACAACTATGATGAATTATAGCCAGCCAGGTAAGAATTTACCTTTTTATATATAAAGTTTCTGCTTCACAGATATCACAAAGTCAAATTTTAACTATGGTTTTAAGCTTTTAGCCTATATCAACCTTGATATGTTGGATTGAGGAATTTATTCAAGGTACATGGGGCGTATGCACGAGGGTTTGGGCTATTTGGCTAATTGAGTTTAAGCAGTACCGGTGTTGTAAAATATCTGCCATGGCGTATTTTTGGAAAACCACCATGGCCAATTTGTGAATGATGGCAGCGCCATATGTCGGATTTTTGGCTATTCGCCATGGTCCACCATTTATGACACTGGGCAGTACAAATTTGTGTTCATAGTTGAACTCTTTGCAATAGTCATTTATTCAAGTCTGTGTTAGTATGGAACAAGTTCCTCCAACTAAAATGCATTAATCTTTGATGTAGAGTATAGTCATGGCAAGTCAGTGCTGAATAAAACTCTGTCGTCAAATAGCGACGCAATAGCACTATTGTGCAGCGGAATTTGAACAAATTGCTAGTGTTCCACATTACACTTACACCATTAAATACAAAGTTTTGTCAAGTAGTGGCTATAGTGGTGCTTTACCACTGCAGTATAGCAGAATTTTACCAACCCACTATTTTCTATGATCCACGATTGACTACACTGGAATAAAATAAGGAACCACAAGAAGGGCAAAATGAATGGAAATGATGTTTGACTAGTTAAATTTTAATGTACCGATTGAGAAAAGCTAAATATGCATCATAAATACAGGTAGACCAAATATCCCGGCAAATCAATCACTGCCTCCACATGGAAAGAAAACATTTGAAGCCAAGGTTACTGAAAACATCTCAGAAGGATATACTATTGAAACCGTTATTGATGGAAAGCCTCTTCGTGGAATTCTGTTTTTAAACAAACAAAACTCTCTTCACTCATCTGCTCATGCTTTCAATAGGTATGTCTTCTCATTTCTTCCCCTCCCTGTATACTCTTGTCACTTTTCATTGTGTTGATAGTATTAAGCATAAATTTTTATGTAAGTTTATTTGAACTTTGAGAAATGCTTAATTATCAAAGCAGGAAAAGGACTGCTGGTGAAATTGATGGTGTCATCTCAAATGGTACACATTCTAACAAATTGAAGACTCATAAAGTGAATCAAATGGAAAATAGACATTCAGAACCTCTCTATCACAGTTCTGAAGCTGTTGTTGCACTTGCAGCAAGGAATCCAATGACTGCCAATGCTTCGGTTAACCACAAGGTCAAGCTGTTTTCTTACTTATGCTGGTCTGAGTTCTAGACGCTGGCCTGCATATCATTTATATCTTTTTCCTTTGTCAAATATACACCTATTAGAGACTTCTTTGGGGGGGTTGCCGTGACAGAGTCTCAAACTTGGGATCTCGTAGTCACATGGTAACTTCTCCAACCGTTGTATCGATGGACATTCTTGAGTAAATATAAAAATATTGACAGTGATTTAGTTGAGCTTTCTTATTAAAAGGAAATTTGTCATAATGTTATGATTTAATATTGTCTATTTATCATGTTTTCTTGTCCTTAGAATTTCCGGAACTGCTACAAGTGATAATATGCTGTCTCTGGGATTATTGGATTTCCAGAATTTTGTTTTGTAACACACACTGTACATATGCTCCTCGAACATGTCACTATTTCCTGCAAATTATTAGCCTAATCATAAGATTCATTTCTACAACTTTGCCTAAAGTGTTTCCTCTTTGACTTTTTTCACCCCTATGACCTGTGGCTGTTGTAACTCAAATGACATTTGTCGGGGATATATGTTCTGTACAATAACAATATCTTTCCTTTATGGTTAAATTATGTTTAGTTCTATACATCTTATGATTTTTCCTTGGTAAGACGACATTGTTAATTCTCAAATGAGGTTGGTATACTTGGATTTTGTAATTATGGGTTGAATATCGTCCTGTATTAGTGTTGCAAATAGCAAATGGTGGCAGGCCTAAAATCTGCCATATAAGTACGCCATTGCGACTTATGGTGCTGCCGGCAAGCATCCCTTTACAAGTTTCCTACGGGGGTGTCAAAAAAAAATCCGCCACACCTTGCCGTCATTCAGTATTAATGTCCTTTATTGAGAATTTAATGTCAATTTGTGAGTCCTTGTCTGCTTATGGTGTTCACAGATAATAGATGACAAGCTAATGATGTGTATCCATGTGAATTCTGGCTTGGTCTTTTTTAAGGTTTCTTTTATAAATACCTGACTATCGACTATTGTGCAGGTTCCTACCAACCCAGAACTAGAAGCTGCTTCTTTGAATCGAAATGCTGAAAAAATTGAAACACCAACCTTGGGGGTAAACTTGAAAAATGATGGAGCAAATGATGTGACAAACTCCAGAGTTGAAGCCCAAACAAATGTGCCGATTTCCAACTCAGAAGTTTCAAGACTTGATAAAAATAGCGATGCATCAAACTGCAACACAGAATTTATGAAACCTGCCACAGCTGAGAGTGCTGTGAATTTGTCAAATCAAGGTATAAAAACTTGTGTGTGCACCTTGCGTTACATATATTTCTGTTTTCTGCATTCCAAGAGCAACCAATATTTCTATAGCTTAAGTTCTTAAATCTAACACGTCCCCTCACCCAAGTGCCTTCTGGGATTGAAGCATGGATGGTACATAGAGGCTCAGCCTACCTTGTCTTAAAACTTAAACATTTATTTAGTTGAATGGGAAAACAGTAAGGATCAAACACTAGATTACATTGTCAGATTTATCCGATATGCATCGAACAATTAATGATAACATGAGGTATCATGTTCGAGAAAGGAAGTGATTTTTAGGAACTGAAAAAAGTAGTTATGCACTATATAGTTTATAGTTTCAATATATGTCTTGTTTCTAGTCATATAAAGTGAACCTTGGTTTACATACATAAATCAAATATTCCTATGAACTTGTATTGTAGGTGCACTGGTGGATTCTACAATTCCAAGGACAGGAGAATGCAGTGAACCAGCAAAATGAATTTGAGTTGAGGAGAGAATGAAGACCTTATTTGCTTTGCATTTGTACATACCTTGTCTTCTGAAGGTGATCGTAGAGAGGTCAATCAATATAACTGGTGGTATTGGTATAGGCTAACATCGTCAACTGGTCGGATACACTATTGTGCTGACGCCTTTTGATCTGAATTTTTTATTGAACAAAAAACCATGATTACCTTAGGTGTAGGTAGTGATAAAAAATAGTTCTTAGTTTGAAACCATATAGTTTTCTGTTTATTATTTCCGTTCATGCTGCGTTCTATCATTTTTAAGAAAGAAAATTTTGTAAGAAGCCTTCCTTAATTTGATTATGTTATCAGGTCACAGAATGAAACCTTATTTTATTTTTTTAATTATTGTGAAATTGGGTCAAACTTTATCTTAAATGGATTGAGACGTGTTGATTACTGGGTTGCAACTTGGAACAAGTTGTGTTTGTCGATAATATGGACAAAGCTTGTTCCAACCGAGTGACATGTGACACAAGTATATATGGTTTGCTTTGTTGCTTGGAAGTGGGAAAATAGAAGAATGTGGCCATGTGATATATGTTTATAACATTCTATTAAATATCTTGCATTTGATGAATTATTCATATGGAGTGTGGTTAAAACAGTGCCGAAGGGAGTGCATTTTTAGCATCATCAATATCTATTATTCAAAATGAATAATCAATTAATAATATATTAATATAACATTTCATACTAACTCAACTGGCATTTTGTTAGGCCGGACGTCTTGGCCGGGGTTTGAACCCCGGCACCTTCACTTTGTGTGTGAGTTTATGATGGATTTGTCATTTCTTCTATGTACCAATATATATATATATATATATATATATATATATATATATATATATATCTTAAAAAAAAAATGTTATTTTTTGTATATACAGTTTGATTGGTCTAAAAATTGGCTTACAATTATTTTAGCGGTTGAGATGTGGACATGTAATGCTAATAAAGTGAGCATTTTTTATTTATTTTCTTATCTCTTAATTTTCAGTGGTTTAGACGTGGACACCATAATTGCTAGTAAAAACGATCAATTCTTTAAACCAACCACCCACCATTTTCCGCAAATCTCTTCAAGGTTCATCCGTGAAAACAAATTACGTTCAAGTTATGTGTATGCGAACAATTTAGCAAAAGGTAATGCTGATGGTATCTAGGAAAAGATTCTCGATTTATACTTTAGACATAATAACCACATAAGTGAAGTTGTTATGAGAATAACATTTTAAGGCACCTTAGACTTCTTTTTATTTTTGATAGAAAGGTACCTTTTAGGCTTTGGTAATTCATTATTACATAATCTGTATTTAAAGTATCATCCGAAGAAGGAAATTGACTGTTTTTGTCACATGTGATAGTGGTCTAATGAGTTTAATTTTGATGCAACAGTGGAATGTTATCCAATTCAAATACATATTACGAAAATACTCATGTTCGTAAGAATCATCTACGTTTAAGGAGAGAAAATGACCAACCATTTTATCTATCTCTCATCTTTTAATCCTAAAATCACCAAAAGGTAGAGAATCATGAGGTAGAGTATACACATCCCTCATATTCTAAACAAACAAAAGTGTCTAATACTCTTCCACATTTTACAACCTCTATTACAGTCTTGTAGAAATGCGTTGATAAATCAAATCTTGAATACAAATCAAAACACTGCTCTTCATTGTCCTTGTCACCTTCACTAGTCTAAAGGTTTAGGTGCAAATGTGTGTACTGAAGGAGCTAAAAAAAAGATTAAATTATTACAAACGAAATTAGAATGATACATTAAAGATATATTGTTTACAAATTTTATTACCAAATGGAACTTGGTAAATGTTAAAACATGACCTTGGATATATTGGAAACATAGATGATATATAATATTTGCAATCAGTTCAAACAACAAGCCTCCGTAGCATAGTGGTAGTGCGTTCGCTTCGTAAGCGAAAGGTCGCGAGTTCGATCCTCGCCGGGGGCTTCTTCATCAATTTATTTTTAAATCCCATCTGTATCATGGCTAGTAATGTTTTGGTACCGTTCTTTTCTTTTTTTTTGACTTTTGTAACACCTAATTACACATAAATTTTTAGTTCAAACCATTTTTTACATAAATTTATCTAAACACAAATCATTTTAATCAAAATTAATTATTTCAAAATCAATTATTGTCACAAATTTATTTCCAGGATTTGTTTTCTTGGGGACAATTACTGAGAGTATTATTCATACAAATGTGTCTGATAAAATTAAGTACAAGTTCACTTTATTACCGCAAACATTCCTAACCTCGAGATAGTCTTACATAAACACAAATAAAATTATTTGGTCACAAACTAAAAGATAAATAAATTAGTCATATCATTCAACATCATCAAACTATTTTATCTATAAAAGAAAAATCATTTGTTTAAGTGTGTCCAAATTTTATAAATTTGGATTTATCCCTAAGCAAAAAATTCTCCTTAACCTCACTTTCCCAAAAATGTTTGCGGTAATCTTAGGGAGAATTCTGGACTAAAGTAAAAGAACTCTTATAATCCATCGTTGCAACTTGCAAATGTGAATGCTTGTTTACATTATCTTCTGTTCAATTAATTAACGCAAACAAAAAGGAAGAAGAACATGTACGACAAAATGGTCCCCTTATTATTAACTAATGTACAGCTACAGCAATGTAGCATAATGGATATGATATAGATTGAAATTGGACCACAACAACACAGAGCCCTTAAATTTCGCTTCTAGGCAAAGACATGTTATTGTTCTGCACGCCTAAAAGAGCTTGCAACTTATCCTACAAAAGCATCACGGATTTATTCTTACTTGTTCTTCTATTATTGGTTTGTTTGTATTTGTACTAAATCTTTCTTATTTCATCAACAAAGGTTTGGTCTAAGTTATAAACTCCATCATGCCAAATTAATGTTCAAATTTTGATAAAAAGAATACTCGTATTTATGAGAAAAAATATTTCTTATTTTTTATTTATTTATATTTTTTAAGAATATTTTCTTGGAAATCGTCTTCATATGAATTGTGGAAAGTGTACTATACAAATCAACTTGCTTAATTACTATGTACAAAACAATACAAAGATATATGGCTAATAGATTATGATTTTTCAAAAGGTATCATTGCATGCATGATAGAAGATTTTTTCTTTGGCAAATAACAGGTTTTGTTAAAGCTTTTAACATGGATGATATACGATCTAATGGTTGAATTTTGTAATTCTATTAAATCTTATCATGCTACAAAATCCAACTTTTATCAGTTACATCCCACCCTCTACGACATGGAGTTCTCAAACGCGAGATGTTTGTTACATCACCGGTGGTTAATCTTTTTGGGGCTATTTTGTTGAGATTAGTGTAACTCATGTTTAATAAAATAGAGGACTTGCAACTATTATAAAAACTAAAACAAGTTATATAAACCGGTGCAAATTAAATTTCTAGTATGGGTTAGTTGGTTAGTTAACTAAAAGTTAGGGCAATTAGTTAGTTGCTAACTACTTTCAGTTTAATTATGATGCAATGGGTACAAGTAAAAAGTGTGCTAGTAGATATAATGATAATACACAATCTATTCCTTGGAGTGATGTCTAAGACAGACTAGCGACCTAAACGACCACCTTGGTACATCTCGTATATCAACAATCAACATACTGCCTACACGCTCCACCACATCAAAGCATACCAACATCTGAATATCTATCATGTTGTTCCTATACACTAAGACCTCATCTAGATTAGATAGATGCACCTATCTACCTCGGGTTCTGTTATGTTACACTCAGATATACATAGGTCGTTCCTACTTACGTGAGACTCATTTGAGCCAGAAAGACCTCTCCATCTATCTAACATGTTGGTTACTTCGATATTTGAATTAACCTCGTAACAAGCTAGACTAAAACTAAGGAGAGAAGATTGCAACTAATAAAAAGCATATAATCAAATCAGGGGGCCTCGTCCCATGTACGATCACTTCACATCATTCCACTTTTATCACTCATATACTCATCCCACAACCTACACTTTGGAGAGGAGTTAGGATACAGAGCATAAGACCTGTCGTGGAGTACCCAGTCACCAATGAAGGAAAGACACCTCCTTTCCATGAGGTAAACATCCCTTGTTCACACAAGGACATTTTAATAACTTTTTTTTATTAGTATATATGATATATTGCATTAGTATATTATTTGTTGGTTTCTATTTTTTTTAATAATAGTTATTAGTTCATAGATTTATGAACAATTGTAATTTGAATGTACAATAATCGATTCAAGGCAAACCAAATTTAATTGGAATGAATTAAATATTTGAAATTGTTTTATTTTTTGTTACAAGGCTAATCAAAACAAGAAGAAAAAGGATAAGAAAAAACAACAACGATCTCTAGAAAATAAGGTTCCAGCCACATCAGTCTTAAGGAGATGCAATAAATCATTGGAAGAAGAACTATTAAGTAAGAACTCAATATTAGAAGAGCCTCCTAACTTGGCCATGAAATACACACATTGATTTCCCTCACAAAGAGTGTGATAAAAAGTGACATTTGTCTGCGCTATTAACTCCTTAATATCTTGAATCAAAACCGCATAGACATATGGAACTTCATGGAGAGACCTTGAATAAGGTTGATGTAATGTAGAGAATCATAGTAACAAACAAGGTCAATAATGTTCATGTTTTTGGCAAGAAGAAGGCCTGGTAAATAGCATATAGTTCAGCAGGCAAAATGTCAGATTAACCTGAATGTAGCCGGGAAAAACCTGATAAGTAGAAACATGCACCATACCCAACTTCTAACCGAAGAGCTTAGGCAACTACCATCAACATTAAGGATGACGCTAGAGAGGTTATTATTGTTTTATTTGATGAATCTTATCCGATAAATCACCTTAGGAATTATTAGAGAAGCAAATATTTGAATTGTTTCATCTCAATTGAATTATGTTTATTTTATCTTTAAATAATATTAATTTTTTCTTTAAAATCGATCTAAGTCACTCAGCAAACATTTCTCCACACTAATCTCTCCAAGAAAATAAAACTACATCTATAAATGTAACTGTCTCGTCAATTAATTGTCATCTTACTATTGAATTTCCTTTATTTCGTAATTTGAATTAAAACCTTAGAATGTGGACCACAGGCAAATAAAACTTTTGGTCATTTTCTTTGATGTCATCTTTAAAGGTTCCCTTAAAATTACCCAACTTGTGTTACTGCAATAACAACTGGGTCTCTCCTTTAATTTATCTTGGATCTTGTGATATATTATTGTCTACTACAGGCAACAGAGACTGTTTTCAAATTCAGTCTCTGTTTGTGATTTTATGTTGCTTCCTTTTCAAAGTCAGAAAGAACTGTAGATTCCAAAATATTTTTTCACTTTTTCACTTTGTGTTCCATTAGAGGGCTTATACGCTTCCATATTTAGTTCTATGCCTTCTTCATCAATATTCATTTCTTTCTTTTTTTGGCCCCTAGTAGTCTGGTTATTGTTGTTTCTGCTAATTTGCTATTGCATGCATGACAACAAAATTAATTAGGAGAATTCTTTAGTATACACCATAAAAAATGTAGGTAGGCACCACCACCCATGTTTTTTTTAAGGTAGCATAGCGATAAATTCACTTTTATCGTAAATAAATGGAAAATTCGAGTTCGAACTCTGACCCTGCATAATGCACCGTCCCTACCACCATCATATCTATAAGTTAAAATTAATTTATAATTTAATTTTTTTACAGCAAATTTAAAATGTAAATTTACTTTAAAAATAGAAAATATTCACATCTAATTAACATATAAAAATGTTGCATCAAATGATTCGATGTTGGGTATTAAACTCAACAAAACTGTATAGTATCCGGGAAGTCATTTAATTAACATGCTCCAAAAATGACAGTTATTTTTCATTCCACCACATAGTTAAACCTCTCACTAAACAAACTACAATTAGAACTTTTTAAATTAGTGATAAAACATTTGAGAGTTTGAGTAAAAAAAATTAAACGTTTGTGACAAAAAAATCATAAATTATTGTCTTTAATGTCATTTCTAAGTGTTAGAGACACAATAAATTCTTGTGACCTATTGCTACACTAGAATAGCCTCTTCACTCTGATTAAAACAGGGAATTTCGAACCCCTATGTTAAGTGAAAGTGGAAACTTTTTTTTTTCTTCATTCATCAAGTTGGACAATAATCGAAAAGAAGAAGAAAGGAAACCATGCATCAAGGACAAAACAAAATCATTACATATATATGTTTTACTTGTAATTCTAGAATGTTTTCAAGGTTTATGTCTTCCCTTGCTTAAGAAACAAAACCCTTATCTGCTGTCTTAGAATTCACTTCTTGTCTATAACAAAAGAAACCAATTTGCATTGTGTTTCACAATATAATGCAACTTATTAAACCAAATTAATTTGTATCGTGTTTCTCAATATAATAATATACACATGCATGAAATTAATACTATATGATATAAATACATATAAGCATTGACATATAACTATTCACATCTATAGTATCATGCATGCCACCTATGTCAGGCTTAAACAAGCTCAGTCAGATCCTTACTAATTGTAGAAAAGCTTAATCATGCTCAGGCTAACTGTTCATTAGGACTGTTCATCGTGCATGGACAAAATAAAACTGTTCATTTGGACTCTGGTAAATTAATGCCTATATGTAATGTATACTATTGCAAAAACATCTAGGGATCATATTAATTTCCTATGTTATTTTAATTTAAACAACAAAAAGCAACAAACTTGATATACTCTCTTCGTCTCTTTTTATAACCAAAAACCTCATAAACAACATTAAATAATCAATAGAATTAAATGATTATCACACATTTCAAACATTCAGGCATTTCTAATTTTAAACTTCTATCAAGCAACTAACCGTTAAGCTCTCAACTATCAATGGAGACGTAAAATTAGAGAGAGAAAAAATATAGCTAGTCTGTAACATTGTTCTTGATCATCAACAGTTTAAACAGAATTAGCTATAAATAGATTTTAAGTATTTTTTTGATAGTAATATATGCAATGGCCAACATTATGACAATGAAATTATAACTGTTAATTAGGAGGTTGTAAAAAAATATTCATATGCCATGCTAAATAAAATGTAAAAAGAACAATATACTTAATTAGTTTTGCATATGTATAATCAAATGGATACAGAATTATGAGCATATATATGGATTTTAGATTGATTTATTCTACCTCATACCTGTTATAGTTTTTTGTCAACAAGGTATCTATAGCTGCAGCCACAAAGGGAAATGATAGTATAATTCAACACAAATTATTCTATATGTATAGCATTGCCATACTTACATATATACTAGTTTGAAAAATATAAATTAGAACCACTGTTTCTCATCCTATGGAGCATCAAAGAACAACAAAAGTACAACCATATAACTACCCATTTCTGGTGTTATTATGATCTGAATCAAGAAGCTTAGAACTAAACAGTGTTGGATGGCGTCTAAAAGGCGAATTTATTGGAAGATGAATAGTTGGAATGAAAGAACTAGTTGAGGAGTTCAAGATCTGAACATGGTTTGATTGTCTTTGAATATCACTACTTTCCATTGATGGAGCATTCAGAGTACTAGTAAAAAGTGATGGCAATGGCATAACAGAAGGACAAAAAAGTAACTGTGAATTACCAGATGAATTAGGTGCTGTCAAATTTGAAGATGATGAAAATTGCATACCACTGCCACTAGTACTTATTTGATAAGAAGGAAATAAATTACCATGATGACTTCCAAATTGTGATAAAGATAGAGTACTTGAAGGATCCAAGTTATATGGAAAACCATTTGATGAATAATTAGTATTATAATAATTATTACCCTTTTCTGAACTTTCAGCTTCTTTACCTTTGGTTTGATTCATACCATAAAAACCACCTCCAAGAGAAAAACAAGTACTACCTGGTTGCTGAAATAGGGTTTGTTGTTGAGTGAAACTTTGAGGAATATCAAGTGGTGGTAACTTATCAATATCAGATTGAGTTGCTTCAATTAACCATTCAACAACTTTGCTAGGTTGACTTAAACCAAGTCTATCTTGAAGATCATATAGCTGAATTGCTGTTGGTACAGACAACCTAATCCTACGGTCTCTTAATCCTCTAATTGTGCAAACTTTGCTGTGTCTGTCTTTTCCTCCTAAAGAACGTGACACTCTCACTATTCTTGGATTTCTTAATGATGTCCATTGTCTTGATGTAGCTATTGCTTTGTTGGAGAATTTCTCTGATTCAATTCTTCCATGTTCACCTTCTTGCTTTGTTGATTCTTTATTATAATCTTTACTTGAACTTTCTATCATCATCAACCTAACTGTTTTCTCCTGCATGCACAACTTACAAATTGTTAGTTCAAAAACTTCGGATTACCAAGATCCATGTTACTTTCGAGAATAAGAAGGTTAAGGTTAAGACCTAAAATTCATCAAATAGCCAAAAACATGTGCTAGATAAAACATTATTATTAACTTTTTGTGTTGTTTATATCAAATTTGTTGAAATTATTCTAAAGTTTTGCTTATATTTGACAAAGATTTTTTTTTCAGTTGGTATGTCAAAGATGGTCTTAAAGAAATGGTAGAAAAAGTTAAGCTTTACATTACAATATAGTAATAGATTTTCCTAATTCTACTGGACAATACAATTTATGCATATATATGTTGCTACAAAATTATGGTAAAGAAAATTATATTCATAGAATTGATAGTTATGATGAAATCAAATCTAAACCAAATAGGGCTTGGCAGAAAACATTTGAAGCATGATATGGACAAGGCAACTTACGTGAGAGAGAAAAATCTGGATGCTATATATGTATGTATGTGCAAGTACTGTTCTATTATAAGCTCTTCATCTCATCACCATAGCCAAAAGAGAAGAAATAGAAGAGAAGCACAGAAGTAGCTAGAAACAGTACGAACGACTCTTTCCAAAATGAACAATTTAATGTTAATTAGGTCAGTAGATGACCTCTGCAACCTTTTCCTGCAAAGGAATAATTTTGCATTAATTAAGGGACATAATTATAAATAAATAAATAAAAGGTTCCCTAAAAAAAATTAGAACTTACACCTTGCATGTAATAAGTAAATGTCAAGATTTTACTTATGACCACGTCATGTGGCATTCTGCATAAGTGACACGTCAAACAAAGTTGCGCTATTGACTTTTGTGATTTCGTAACAGCAATATGATAGGTAAACACCCTTAATGTGTACACTCATTTGTACCACTCTGAAAAATTTAAGTTAAACAAATATATGGTATGTGTGACCACATTTTTTTAGTTGTGTGATCACTATTTATTTGGTTAACTAAGTGGAAAAATAGTGGACACACGCATTTTAGTTGTGTGACCACAATTTTCAGCTTCTAAATGCTGGAAAAATAGTGGTCACGCAACTGAAAAAATGTCATCATATAGACCATATATTTAGTTAACTTAAATTTTCCAGAGTGATACAAAGGGGTGTACACGTTAAGGGTGTCTACCAATCTTCATTCTTTCTTAATACATAATCACCAACTTAATTAATGAATATTAGATGCTATAGATTTTTGATTTGTAATATTTGAATCGGTTGCATTAACGAGTGTTCTAATGACACTTTTAAGGATTTCAAATTTAAAAAATATTTATTAAAAAAGTTAAATAATTTAATTTTTAATGTATTAAATATTTAAATCTCTATAAAAACTTACTACTCGAGATTGTTAAAGAGTGTCATATGAACAAGCATTTCCTTATTTCTATTAGGGAATTTTCATCTTTGAGGTCACAGAAAAAATTATATATGTTCTTATGTTAGTCATTCAAATGTAATCTGATAAGTTTGTAAAATTAAGATGCGAAAAGCAAATGTAACCTAATTTCATAAGTTTTTCTGGTTTTGGATTAACGGAGCTTGGTGGTTGGTGACATTAGTCATTAGCCTTGTGGTATGTGGGTGTGGGACCTTAGGTTGAGGAAAGGGTTATCCGTTTGAGAGCAGGACCTGTTGGGCACAATATATGGTCACCATTTTGAATGGGATCACTGACTCCTATGTTAAGGATTTCTAATTGTGGAAGCCTGAAATCAAGGGGTCTTATACTTAGTTTTAGCTCAGTGTATTCGATGCTCTCGACATCATCTCAAGTTGGGGGAAATCGTTCAGATAATGATACATAGCCTCGGTTTGAGAAGTTAGACCTCTCTAAATTGTCTTATCATAGAAGTTACTTTAGGATAAAGATTCTACATATCAAAACCTTTTAAGGCGGCAAGTTAAGGTCCTACATATCAAAACCTCTTAAGGCGGCAAGATAATTTATTTTCTTTTTTGAAAACTCTATATCTAGTTCAAGGATCGATTAATCCGAGAAACAAATTGCACCGTCCACTAGTTGGGGGCTAAAGCTGTAGCAAAGTGTTATATGGATTAACCCCACAAAAACTAATGTCGAAAGGATTTGAACATGTGATCTTAAGGTGGCAAGTTGTTACCAATTCCAGCGGTACCTTGTGAGTGTTTTGTGGTTGTTCAGTGGAGTTTGTGTAGTCATTTGTTTATACATGTAAGTATGTTCTTTAGGTATGGTGTGCAACTTTAGGTGGTTAAGGTGGGAGGTATTGATGCCTCCGAATTTGTTATGTTTCTTTTCATTTTTTGCCCCCTCGAGGATGGAGTTGGGATTAGATTAACTAGGTTAGACTTTGATATGACATTCAGTTATGCAATCTATCATGAAGTTCCATAATAAATCTATTTTCTCCATAAGGATGGCAATCGTGAAGCAATTTGGGTATTTACTAATTTATATCATTATATAAAGGCAACTCCAAAGTTAACAACCAGTTACTAAATTTTGGTTGGATCTTTTTTTGGATAAAGTTAGGCTTAGCGACTCAACTATTTTTTAAATTTATATTTAAATATAAATTTATTCAAAATTATAAGAAATATGAAAATTAACTAGCTTTTAATTGATATTTCTAAATTTCCCCGCCTTTTTGATCTGGCTGTGAATAAGGAGCAAACGGTAGAGGAGATGATGAGGTTAGGGTGGGAAGCGGGAGGAGGTGCGTGGGAGTGGAGACGTCGGTTACTAGCATGGGAGGAGGAGAGTGTGGGGGTGTTCTGTTATGCTTCATAATGTTGTTTTGCAGGAATCATCAACAAATACTTGGCGGTGGTTACTTGATCCAATCCATGGTTACACGGTTCGAGGGACATACCACTTTCTTACTTCTTCAGGGACTGGAGTTGACAGATCACGGGTTGACGATGTTTGGCACAGGTATATTCCCTTAAAAGTTTCATTGTTTGTGTGGCGCTTACTTCGAGACAGATTGCCTACAAAAAATAATCTGGCAAGGAGGAGAGTTATTCAAACAACAGACACGGCTTGCTCAGCAGGGTTGGAGAATTGGAAACGGCTTTTCACTTGTTCTTAGGCTGTGACATTTACAGATCTCTTTGGTTACTTGTGTTGCATTGGCTAGGTATTTCATCGGCCCTTCCTGGGGAGATTTGTAATCATTATGTGCAATTTATACATATGGCTGGTTTGCCTAGATTCTCTCATCTTTACTTACGAATAATTTGGTTTGCATCTGTTTGGGTGATTTGGAAGGAAAGGAACAACCGTATCTTCAACAATGTGACTTTGCATCCGTCCGTGCTTTTAGAAAAAGTTAAACTAAATTCTTTTTTATGGATAAAGTCCAAACAGGTTGCTTTCCTTTACAGTTATCATGACTGATGGAAACACCCTTTACAATGTATGGGTGTCCAGTAGTCTGTTTGTATTGTTAGAGCTACTTCTTTTTGTGGCACCGTGACTCTGTAAATACTTTTGTTTGCTTCATCCTTTGCACACCTTGTGCGGGGTGATCCAGTGTTTATATATATCATTTTAGTCTGTTCAAAAAAATATTTATTTTCATTTTTTCTTTTGGAATTGTCAAAATTTTAAAATCACAATAAATTAGTACATAATATTTAGAAATGTAAAATTTATTAACTAAAGAAATAAAAAGGAAATCAACCTCCACCATAAACTTTCAAAAGTTGGATTGTTGCATTGGAGTGTGATCAATTGGATCAGATGATAGATATAGCTAGCTGTGGTATAGATGAGGGACCATATAGCATCTTAGGTTCTTAAAGCATCCACTCCACTTATAGCTCCAAAGGGGGACCACGAACAAATAGCAGTGAGATTTGCATGGCACAAATTGGAGTCTGTATGACTTTGACATTTAAACAATTAGATTCGATTTGATCATCCATCTAATTGTGAATATGCCAGTTAACGAATAGTATGTATTTTTTCAATGGGAAATATTAAGTAAAAGGTGACCCCGTAAGTTTAACTTTATTGAAATTGTAATACATTTAGGTTGTTTTTGTGGTATTGGTTTGAAACTTTAGAGTGTACTATTTTTTATGTTTTATTAGATTTGATTATTTCATGTGTCAATATCGATGAGTTAATTTACATTCTTAAAAAAAATAATAAAGTTGTATTGTATGTGTTCTCGAAATATTTGATGTATATGTGTTTGAATATTTTTATCTTATAAGTAAACTTTTTATAGTGAATTTCAAATTCATTTGACATCATAATAATATTATTAAAAAATGATAATATTGGTAATGGACTCGCATCCAACACTAAAAATGACGGTGAATTTAAGTTGTATTGAAATTTCACATTGACAAAATTTTCATAATATTAGTTGTATATATGTGTTTGGAGACTTGTATCTTGTACACTACCTTTTGAAAGTAAGATCCAAACTCAACAAACTTTAACATTACCCTAATAAACATCGCTTAATATGAGACGCAAAAGTAATTGAGTAGATGTATTTTTGGTTAAAACATCGTTGATACATAAAGAGTTTAGAAATGTGATTACATGTGTCCTCATACTTTAGTGTGCGGATATTTTATGTGCTTTATTACTATTTTTAGTAAAAAAAAACGCCTTATGATAATAAAAAATAGCAAATAATTAAATATATGATATTTATCTTTCAACCCGATCTATACATTATAAATAAATAGGAATCACCACCAAAATAATTTTACGTTCATCATGACACTGTGCAAACTGAAGTGTACGTCAAAAGCTAAACTTTAATTTATAATTTTTTTTTTTTGGCTGAGGTTTGAACTCCGGACCTTGCATATTTTATGCATTATCCCTAATAACTGAGTTAAGCTCACGAGGACCCTACTTCATAATTTTTAAACTAATAAAAAATAATTCTTGAATACTTAAAACTAATATTATCATTAGAGAGAAAGAAAGACAAAGTAAAGTGATAAATGTGATGGATTGATGATTTGGCAAGAAGAGAAAGATAGAGACAAAATAAAATAATGAATGAATTTAAAAAACAGTGAGTGTACAAATATAATTGTTCTAAACTTTTTTTTTTAAGGAATAATTGTTCTAAACTAAACCCTTGCTAGATTAAACCCCATAAATCTTCCAATAGTAACCCTATCCAAGTATTTTTAGGTGAATCTTTGTCCCTAAATATAATATCTCTTTTAGAGAAAAAAAAAGAAGAAGATATTTGTCACTGAATATTCCCGTCAAAAAAATTTGTCACTAAATATATATCTTTCATTTTAAAATATTGGATATATTTATTATTAATATTATTAATTTATCATATAGAAAATCATTTTTTTTTTGAAGAAGCTAAATTAGCCCACCCAAATTGACACCAGAGTGAATCGAACCTGAGACCTCAAGGAGGAGCACACTCCGAGATCCCAAGCCAATACCACCATGCCAACCCAAATGGGTTTTCAAGCAAATCATATTAAATACATACTTGTAGAGATATTTTAGGATACCTAAAAAATGGCCATATAGTGATTTGATTTCTACAAACAAAAAATGTAGTGATTTGATTGGATGAACTTGTAAAAAAATTACAATGTCAATATATACAAATTAAAAAAAATTAAAAAACACCGCTCTAATATATAATTATGATTAACTGAATTTTTTTCTTGCAAGAAAAAAAAAATATAATGAATTTGACGTACTGTGCTGAAGTGGTATATTTAGTTTTATGTGGCCAACATTATCTTTATGTCTACAAGATCACAGAAAAATACTGAACTTATAAGGGGAAGAGGGGTTTAACAAGGATGTGACGAGGACATGATAATTTACTGCTGACTGTGCCTAAGCTCAAATAATTCTGTTTCTTGATCTATTCACTAGGTTTTACTGACTGGCCAAATATGAGATTTAGATTCCATTTTCCGAACATCGAACCAATATTAATAGGACAGTTCACAATAGAAGTTGAGAAATCAAAAACGAAATTAAAAAATATTGAGTTGGCAAGGAAGATTTTTCTATTGGCAAATGTTAATGGTTAGTTTGTAAAAGACGAGAAAATTTGTTAGCGATAAGGATCCTTAGACATTAGGCATCTCAACTCATATCATTGAACTGCACAATATTAATATTGTGGACGACGAGACGAGTTGATTATGCACAAAGGCATGAAAAATTAAAAATTCAAATGCAGGTAATCCAAAGAATAGTTACTTAATTGAGAAGCCAAGAATTTGACATATCATTAAGTACTCAATGTACATTTTGGCTTGAACTTTAGAGAAGGATTAGTTCCCGTGCATACGTGTATATATATCTTTCACATTCCTTATTCGAAACCTTTATTTGTTTACATATATGACAAATTTTGAGACTCTGAGTGCAGACTAATTGATAAAAAAGCTATATATAGACAAATGGTTGCTTTAAATGTTGCAAATGAAAAAAAAAAGAGTTTTTTGGTTTCATATTTAGTTTCTTTTATCATGCAACTGAAACCGTGTCGTATCAACATCAACGACATTGTCGACTGAGTAGTAGTGAATAAGTCTATATTGAATGAATATATACTATCACCATCAACAATTGTAAGATATCAGCCATTCTGAAACATGATATGATGCAATTTTAATAAATGTGTTTTCAGAGATAGAGATGCATGAAAGTAAGATAATTTGAGATTTTTTTGTATATATATTTTTTTTGTATATATGATGAGTGATAAATTCCCATTTGTCTCTTGGAGAGAGGAATCTATCATTATCAATACATTGTTGTGTATATATAGGTATAATATATAATATAACCATATTCATGGTTTCATGTGTGTGCAGATGTTGCACATATAGAATAATTGAATATAGCTGATGAAGTTATGCATATATTATATTGATGAAACGCTTAACAATATTACATGAGATCAATAAATCTAACTACAAATTTTCCTGTATTATTATGATTTTTCTTGGGGTTATTTTTTTTATTAGCTGGTCAAGCAGTTATTAGCACTAAGCCGTGAAACTGCAAAGATAAATAGAACATGGGAATGCGCCTAATAAAATGCACCTGTGTGAAATTGGATCAAAATTAGACTAGTTTCTTATAAAAATGAGACCTTTTAATTTTCGGTAAAATTTGACTAACAATCATGATAGAAATTCATTAACTACTTGAGTTCAATCATTTGTGCGAAATTAGACTATCACTGATTCACTTCATCAATTAACTTTTAATTTTGAAACGCAAAAAAAAAATGTATTGATCAAAGCATACAATACATCAAGGAACAAGATGTGCTAAGAGATGTATGCAAGACGAAGATCAGATAGATTGCTCTAATATTTCCTCGAAATTCAATGTAATGTTCAAAATAAACTATTTATGATTTCAGCTTTGACCTCGTATATTCTTTGGCTATCTTAAAGGGATTTCTGGTTAAGTCCCTTTTAAAGGGTCCATATATATATATATATATATATATATATATATATATATATATATATATATATTAAAATGCGTAAGTAATGTCGGTATATAGGGGCATAGGTTGAAGTAGGAGCAGGACACTCTCTTCTCTTTACCTTCAATATACTTAGGCGGTCACCGCGAGCTTTACCAACCTCACTGTGTGTGTCCATGTGAATGAAAGTGACTAAGAATGAGGGATGATGGCTTTGGTCATTGGTGGTGCTTTACTGTTGCCTTCTATTGTAGGAGACCAATATTTATTGTTATCGAATTAATACAATTGAAGGTCAACTGAAGAGCTCAAATTTTGATGTTGGAATTTCTTTTAATGAAATTTATTTGGAACAAAATAACTACAGGAGAGAGCAAATCCAATAGCTCACACGCTAGTGACTACAGTAACTTCAAGTCCTGAAAATAGGTGTTGTATGGAATTAGAAACCACACTGCACAACATAACCTAAGCAAATGAAGATACACGTACTACCAGTTAAATTCTCAACTACTTCCCTTCATTCATCGTCATTCCTAACAAGAGCTTCACTATTGGCTTCTTCCTTTACAAGTGCAAGAAAACTGACATTGCAAAAATTTGCAAGTATAGCTGAATCAATATCAATATAAGATCGGTTGTTTGATCAATATGACCAAAGAAAACCAGACACGGTGATCAAAACTAAACAAAATAGTAAATGTGCTTTCAACAAATCAACTTCGAATAACAATACTCTCTACGCTCATCATACCTTTAGTTTCAAGCTATTTCACGAAAACACCATTTAACATTGTCGGTTAACCCATGTCCGTATTAGCACAAACATAACCTGGTCCGTAGTTAACTATCAAGGATCAACTAACCCGAAAAGCTTAGAGAATGTTCATGAATAGTTTGAAGTTCAATAGCTAACATCCCTCAACACAAGAGTCCTTAATAATACCCTGAACATTGAACAGTACACGAGTTCTTTTTGTGCCGCAATTCAACATAAATTTAGAAGAATGAGGCAACATAGAGGTTTCAATACCATCCACGAATAAACTTTCTCAAAGCTTAAACTCTTGTGCGAAGACTCAGGAACATTTCACATATTACAAGAAAATTGCCTAAAAAAAATAAGGATGTCGTTTCCAAAATGTAGATGCTGCATGGTTGGTTGTTTAACTACCGTGAAGAGACTTTGAAATCGTACGAAAAAACTTCACTCATAATCCAAACAAACAGGGAATTTCAGGGTGATTATTCATATTACCACATATCAAGAGGCAATTTTTGTTAAAAACAGTCAATAATAAGGCAATTTACTTTCTGATCCAATGAGCACAAATAAGTACGCAGATAATTAAACTTACTGCACCTAACGACCCTTTATTATTGATACAAAATGTTCACACCCGTTTAAAATAGACAATTACAGGTCTGAGCTAAGACTCTTCCGACCTTCCCATTGACAGAAACAGAAAGTTGACTGGGTGATTAATGCAATCCCATGATAGCACAAACCTGGTGACATGCAAAGACATTTAGTCAAAGACAGTCACAAGAAAATATGAAGCTAAGTAAATGAATAAAATATTACGTAGTCTACAAACAATTTTGTGAGCACCAAAACAGGTAAAAATATATATAAATTGATCTGGAATTGGCGGCATCACAAACAAAAACCATGATGAATTCAGATCATACACTTGAGCACAAGAAAAAAATATGTCTTAGAGAAATATGATATGCTATAAATTTGGACTCCCATTTGTTCCAGGTAGTTCTGTGCATAGGCAACCAAGTGAGCAATTTGGCCTAATATATTGAGATTGTGTCCAAACAGAAGCACATGATATTAGACAAACACAGCCTCTAAAAAATTGCTTAAAGCACAGGGTAAGATAACAAGCAAAATGAGTATGACAAAATGCACAGCAGTTGCAAAATTTAGCATTCTTTTTATTTTTATTTTCCTAAATAACTAACCAGTGAGCAAATTGCCTCTAGGAAGTGAAATTGTGTCCAAACAGGATAACACACATGAACATGATGCTAAATACAGACGTATGACGTATCTACATAACCTCAGCAAATAGCTTCAAACACAGGTAGGAATGGATAGCCAGTTTTTCTTCATACTACTGTTAATGCACTAATTAGATGAGATTAAGTAGCAAAATCCAAATACTCTATGAATGACAACCTTTAATTCTTTTTGATATCAAAATAACATCAAATCATCAAAATAAAATAGAAAAAAGCCAATACCCCAATATATTTTAGACTTTAGCTGCCAATCCTGGCTGGATAAATGTGCAGAGCAGCCAACCCCAAAAACACTATAGCAGGATGACTTCTATACTACACATTTATATGTTCAAAAATTTAAAAAAATCATCCAAAATTGAAGACATATCATCATTAATAACCAAAAGTCGTAGTCTAGATAAGAAGGGGAGCTTTGACCCAACGGTTGTGGTTGCTGCCTACAAATGGGTTCAAACATTACCTTGACAGCCAAGAACTCTCCATGGCGGAAGTTTTGTATCACTAGATTGTCCTTTTCATTGCCTAGATGAACAATCACGATCAATCTAAGGCATTCTTAACAAGTAAATAACAACGAAAAGAGACTGAAATTGTTGCTCAGTTGTTCTGTTGGGTGGTTGTGACAGAGATGATTTGGGCCCAAAAGGGTTTACCTGTGTGTCAGTATGAATTATGAATAGAGTCTTAAAAGAAGGAGCTGCCGAAAAACGTGTTGTGCTGATTCAACCCAAATTTTCATCTGTGTTGTTCCTCTAGTCCTATTTGGGTGTGAATATACAATTAACATCAAATGTTTCTAGTTCAATGGAAAATTTTAAGGATCTGACCGTATCTCTCTTTTTAGCATCAACCACATCATTGATCATTCTCCCAAATATTAATAATAATAATTATGGGCCATTGACCTGTGTTTTTGCAAGGTATAGCCGTGTATATGGATGAGTTTGACAATAGGTAAGGTATGGGTAGGGTACTAGAGTACCCATCTGATCCCCATTCCTGCAGTTGGGAAGAAAAAAAAAATTTGTATCTAGATTCTGGACCCATACTCGTGTGGGTAACAACTTCAATATTTGCTTCCATACCCGCACTCTTACCCATACTATAACTATGAGAAATCGATAAATCACATATTATCAATGTAAATTAAAACACTATTTAAATTTCTTTAAAATCAAATCGTGAAAATTACAAACCAAGGTATTTAATTTATCCAAAACAATATAACATCAAAATATCTCAACAACAACAACAACCAAGCCTTATCCCACTAAGTGGGGTCGGCTAGATTAAATGACGCCATAGTGTTCTATCATAAACCATATTTGGATCCAACTCATTGACCTCTAAATCATTTCTAATGGTTTCTCTAATAGTTTTTCTAGGTCTTCCTCTACCTCTTTTAACCTGACTCTCCTCCATTTGATCTACTCTTCTTACGACGGCATCTACAAGTCTTCTCTCTACATGTCCAAACCATCTAAGCCTATTTTCTACCAACTTTTCTACTATAGGTGCTACCCCACTCTCTCTCTAATGGTGTCATTCCTAATCCTGTCCTGTCTAGTCTTACCACTCATCCAGCACAACATCCTCATCTTCGCTACACTTACTTGATTCTCGTGTTGGCTCTTAACCGCCCAACACTCTGTACCATACAACATCGCCGGTCTGACTGTTGTCCGATAGAACTTTCCTTTCAACTTAAGGAGTACTTTCTTATCGCACAAAACACCTGAGGCTCTTCTCCATTTCAACCACCCAGCTTGAATACAATGATTTACATTTGCTTCTATTTCTCCGTCATTTTGTACTATGGACCCAAGATATTTAAACCGTGTAACTTGGGGTATGATATGATCTCAAATGAGTAGTTATTATAATATTTTAATTGTTATTAGCTATTTTTACTATTTTATTTTGTATAATTGCATATAATTTTTATTTTATATATGTGTGTGTGTGTGTGTTCTTCCTCCTCTGCTGTGACTCTTCTTCACCTACTAATATAATTCTTCACTTCTAAAACTGAAAAAAATAATCCAGATTTCCCTTTTTTTCAGGATTTTAAAATGCGGTGTTGGATTGAGTTCAGACACAAAATGGGCCGATATTTTGCTCTGCGAAAGCAGCTGCTCTGGCTGTAGTGGCAGCAAACCCATGATCCGCTATGCATTTCGGCGATGGCAGCGCTGCATCTCCGCTTTTAATAACCTAGCTTTGTATGGAATTTACCCTTAAAAACATACTCTTTCAAATGTACATATTAAATTCTCTGATTATAGCTCCATCTTTACCAATGTACCAAAGTTTTAAATTCTTAAGTGTTTAACTCGTTATATTATCTCCAACCCACTAGGTTTCTTTTCTTGAGGGCACAAAAAGTCCTTCTAATCATGGTGTCAACAACTTCCAATGATTTTTCACGCATGTTCCAGATTTCCAATTTTCAAAAGGAATCCTACTCTTATGGACTAACCTCTTTATCGATATCCTAGTAAAAAATTGTTAGAACTCTAGCCTATTATGCATTTCATCTGTGTTCACCGACACAACTTCTTTCGCTCGTTTAACATTGTATAAGAGCCATACAACAAGTTACTAGAGGGTAAAACCATAAAAGACAAGCATTAGCACACTAGTATTAGTTGATATATCTTTATCCACAGACTACTTTGCACTAATTAGCTCTCCTCTTCGTACAAACCATCTATCTAATCAGTATGCAATGTATTGTTCTACTTTTCAAATGGATCAAATATATATCAGAATAACTCATGTAATGTTTGGTTCCACTTTAACCAATAAATCTACCAAATGCTATGCCTTTTTAAAAAGCCATAAACGAATTAACCCGAAATGCAATTTCAATTATACATCTATGATATAATCCAATACTCGTAAAAATCGTAAATTCATTCAATCTTCAACCCTAGTCAAACTCAAAGAGCAATTAAACAAATCCCTAATCAATTAATCATCAACAAAAACATGAGAATTAATATGAAGAAAAAAATGTGACCTAAGATTGGTAACCACCGCCACGAGCATTCATATCCTCTTCAACAATAATATTGGGATAAATCGGAGGAAAATCTTCGACGTTATAAGTAGCTTCTTTCTTGAGTTTCTCGATATCAGCTTTCTTGTAGATGGTGCGAATAATAGGAGGACGGTTACGGCGTTGATCACGAGTGTAGTATTTGATATCGTAAACGGTTTCGGGATCGGAAGTTGGGATGATAGCTTTTTCCTTGGTGGTTGCAGGGCAATAGGGACGGTAATCGAGTGCTCCTGGTAAGGCGGATTTGAATTCGGGGTGGGAAACGGGTCCTGTTATCTCCCATGGCGCTTTGATGAAGCTTTTCAGCTTCTGCAATAGGGAGGATGGGGATTTCGCCATGGTTGTGATTGATTCTCGATGCGAATGGAAATGGAATGGAATGGGGAATCAGATTGAAAATTGAACGGTCCGTGTTGTGAGTAGAGTTCTGCTCTTTTCTCATTCCCAAGTGAAATTTCCTTTTTACCCTTATGTGACTTAAGTTACGCTAGGTCAAACTGCCACGTGACTTAAGTTACGCTAGTGTTAACACTAGCGTAAGTTAACTCACACTGGTTTGGTGCGCACCAGAACAGACATGCAGTGGTCACTGCCTTGTTCCCTGTTTAGCTTCGTTCCTGCATTCGTTCATACATAGGAACAACCATTCATTCATTCAACCAAAACTCATAATTTAGAACACATCCATTTATTCATTCATAATTTAGATACGCAATATTAACGAAAAATAATGTAAATGTCATAAATAAGCGCAATCGCGCAAATGTAAATATAGTACAACCAAAATGTTAGGAAAATACTACAAATATCCAAAAAAAAGGTCATAAAATAAGACACTGTTGCTGCTCCTGTGGACTATGACTCCTAGACCTCCTCCGTGGAACCTGCAGATGGTCAAACACGCTATAATCGGTACGGAGGCCCTCCAAAATGCCGAAGAATAGTGAATTTGAAAGCACCTTTGGAATCTGCATCGCATGCTCCACTCTGTCTCACATGCTGGTAATGACTTGCAATGGATCGGGAGGATGTCTGGCCAGTCCTGGTCAAAAAGAATATCCTGGTAGACAGGTCTCGGGATGACAATGTCAGACTCTGGAGCAGGGTTGACGATAAGAGGATGGGATACACGGTAGAACCACCTAATGTACCTATCTGAATGCCACGTGTTTACCGAAGTCCGGTAAAAGAGACAAGTCGTAAGGCCCCCCTGGAAAGCCCTCGTCCTCATCCTCCATACCAGCCTCAGCATGCTGCTGAGGATGCTGCTCAGGCTGTTGCTGCTAAGGAGGCTCGACATACTGCTGCTGAGGAGGCTACTTAGGTCGATATCCCTCGTCAAACTGAGCCTGATACCTCTGGTGATACTCATACCCCTCCTGATACTGATAACCCGGCTAAAATTCAGGTTGTTCCTGATACGTCTGCGCCTCATACGCCTGCTTCTGATATTGCTGCTCATACTGGTACTGTGGCAGGTCCACAATTTGGGATGGACCCGTCTGTGACGTCGATCCCCCCGCAGCATCAATAGTAGCAAGTCTTGTGCCCCCCACTCTCCCTTGACCTCGGCCAGGAGGAGGGCGTAGTGCATCCTTCTCCCTCCGTAAACTACCGGTAGGGGTAGGCCTCCCTGCCCTAAATCTGTCAGTCCTCTCCTGCTCGGACATATCTGCACAAAAAGCAAAAAATCTTTAACACATTTTCCCACGGACTTAAAATTTCGACAATGTCATCTTTAATAATACAACAACAACACTATAATGTCGACAATGTCATTTAAATCCATAAACTACCACATTGCAGTCAAATTAACTAAAATCAACATTAACAAACACAATTCTAACTAATTACATCATTAACAATCCAAAAAAACAAAAAAATATCATTGAGGCATTTTCAAACAATTATGTAATCTAACAATTTCTAAACCCTAAACTACCAGATTGTACCCTAAACAACATCTAAACAACAATTCCTAAGTTAATTTGTCACTAACAATCATCAAAACAAACATGCAAGCAAAATTTTAAAAAACCTAAAAATGTTCAATTTCTACAAAAATTCGAAAATTCGAACCAAAATAATGCAAAGAAGTAGTATAATAATCACTTACTTGATGTTGTGGATGAATTTGGCTTTGAATAGCGCAAGAACGGTGAAATTCAGATTTGGGGGTGAAACTTTCGTGTTTGGAAAAGTTGGGAAATGAGGGAATTGTGTTGATGTGTTGCTGATAACTGATTTAAGTCACGCTACTCCTATAACTGGCGTGAGTTAACTTACGTAAGGGTAAAAATGAAATTTCACTTGGGAATGAGCGAAACCATTTGGGTAAAGAGCAAAACTCTTGTGAGTATGTGAAAATGGGCTGTTTGGATTTAAAGCCCATCACATCCTGCAAGTCATTCTTTGGTTAGAAAATGAGATTTTCATTTCCCACACTCCGTCTTTCTTATGCGCCCTCCGAGAGGGGTGTTCGCGATGCGAATTGGTTCGGTTTTGAGGCTAAAATACATCCAAACCGAAAGAGAAAAAAGTAAATGATTTGATTTGAATGGCTTTTAAAATATAAATCGAACCAAATCAAACCAATGAGGTTTAGGTTGGTTCATTTATTGTGGTTTTTTGTGAGATAAAATAAATTTTTATTCCCCGCATTAAAAGTTAAAAACAACTTATTTTCAGCAACATTTCAAATTTCACCCAATATTACAATTTCATTTTCAACCAACAATGTTCTCATCAACATAGATCAGATTAAAAACATTAACCAAAAAGTACTAGACAAAACAACAGAACACAAAACAACACAACACAAGGTTGAACAACACATGACAAAGTTTTATGGTATTGAATGATTTTGTCTTATACGATTTTTTGTGGACAAAATGTCATTTTGGTATTTTATACAACTTGTACGTGGGACAAAAAGTTGTGTTGTGGTTTAGTGAGGGACAAGAATTTCATTTTTTGTCATGTCTCTTGCCTCCAGTTTGTCATGTCCTTAAAATAGCTTTTACAAATCAAATTAGAGTTGTCATGTCCTTCATTTTTTAGCAGATCAATCACACCCTAAGACTTTATCATTCTGTAAAAGTTCTCGTTGGGTTTTTATATTTAAGATATATCTGTAATAAACATATATAAAAAAGTGTGAGTAACATCAAACTAAAGTACATAAATACATTTTTGAAATAAAAAGCAAAGAAAAAACATGTCACTCTATAAAAATTTCCATTGGATTTATATGAGTATTGGTTTATGGTTCGATTCGGTTCATAAAATAAAAACCATGACCCAAACCAAACCATGTGCTTGAGTAAAAAATTGAGCGGAGGGTGAGTGAACACCGGTTCATAAAGACCATCAGAGTATGTGGTCTTTAGTGGATGACGTGCGTCAACTATAACATAGTTGACCATGGTCTCTCGTTGTTGTTTACTGAGAGTTGGCTTGACAAGATGTCGAGATTTCGTATTTCGATTGGGGGATATGAGAGTGATAGTGGGAGATATCTCGTATCTGTTGTAACTACCAATAAAGGAACATCTCTTAGACCACGCGAAGAAATTAACTAGAGATAAGGGGCTTGAGCTCATGGTTGATTTGATAGGTGTTGATCCGGAGGAGGCTGGCTATGAGGTGGAACTCAGGAACATAGCTCGGTTCAGCTGCCTGGAATTTGTTGTGTGAAGATTGTATTGATGCCATTTAGTTTAACACCATTAGTAGTGCCTTTTATGAAAGCTTGGAAGAGTACTCAACCGTGCTAAAATTAAATGGACAAAAAATACATCAAAGTTTTGATACAAAACCATGCACCCAAGGGATTGCAAAAGAGAGGCTTATAAGAAAAATAAGGAGGTGCCAAAAGAAACTATTTAATTTGGTTCATTTATATGTTGTTCAACATGATTTGGGTCTAGGCGCTCAAGATCGGCCCATTAGTCAGTCTATACATTTGCTTGATACCACACAGAGATATATAAGTTTGTCTACCCTTGATAGTGCAACAATTGTTTGTTGCAGCATCAGAGAAACCCTAATTACACATTGAGTTTAGGTTTAATCAATTCAAGCAAGCAAATCAGGTATAAAATCTTAGCACGATTAAATCTTGTTTTCCAATTCCTACATGATTCAATTATGTCTTAACAAAATCAACTTGATTTACTTTTGAGATATTGCAATCTTTTTCTTTGTGTAACATGGTAGCATATAACATGAGATGTCTAGAACTTATGCATTAAGTTTTTGTCTATTTTCCTCTATTTTTAAGCTTTGCATGACATTGCATTTTATAGGTATGCCACATGGGTTTTGTAACGAGATATTCAATAAAGCAATATATGAATAATCACAAATTCATTTATAGATTTGAAAATCAGATAGATCTCATAATCAAATTTAATTTTTTTACCTACAATTTAAATTCAGAGAACTTTAAAGTAAACATATATGCAAACATGAGTTTTACGGTTTTCTTAAGAATTTTGAGTTTTAGGGTTACATGTCATTGAGGTTTGAGACGGGTGCTGATAAAACATCATATGGCAATAGTATCAAACTTAACTCAAATCTGGCTACACAAACAAATTAAATGGTTCCATGACCGTCTATTGATGTAGTATATTTAAATTGTATAATTTAACTTTTATCGTCCAATTAGTATAATAACGAGTATATTTAAACTATACCTTCTATTTGAATTAAGAGCTTTAAAATCAAACTCATATGCCAACATACTGGGGTTTAGGGTTATCTTTGAAATTTCTAGTTTTAGGGTTACAAGTTATTCATATTTGAGATGAAAAATGACAAAATATTAGATGACAGCATTACCAAACTTACCTCAAATTGGAATATTTGAAGAAAAAAATTTAAATGGTTTCACGACCATTAAATTGTATGGAGAGAAGTATTAGAGTACCCTAATTTTATGAGTATTAACGAGCATCGACAATTAAAGATAAATAAACAACTTTCATACAACTTTTATATATAGAAACGAGAAGAAAAAACCTATTATTTTACAATAATGAAAAACTTGTATATACAATAATTGAAGTTGGCAATTGTTTGTTGTTTGCTGACGCTGCAACTCAATGCTACATAACAAGGTCCAATCATCAAGATTCATTCTACGTCAGCCAGTTTAGTGTGACTAGAATACCCTCAAGACTAAAAGTTGTAAAATCTTTTTTTTTTTTTGAAAGATAAAAGTGAATAAAATCTTAAGTTAATTTTTTTTTGAAAATTGCTGTTGACACATATCATAAGGCTGAAACACACGAGTAAAATACGAAATTGCCCCTCGGCAGTTAACTGCTGAGAAATTCAAAAATCGGCTGCAGTTAACTCCCGAGGAAAACCTCGGCAGTTAACTACCGCCGGTTCCCCTTTTCCTCGGCAATTAACTGCCGATGCGTCCTGAAGCCATAAAATGGCAGAACCAGTTTAGGCAGAACCTATTACATGTGTTTTTACACATTGTAAGCACATTGTTTCAATGCCAAATCATGAAGTCAATAAGCGAAAATTACCAACAAAATTGAAATTGAAAATATGATACTAAAACGAACAAATGTCATAGAAATACAAGAAGGCAATGTCATGATAATTTACAAGAAACCAACCAATAAATCCCACAATAACTAAAAACAAGTAATAAACAAAAACATAATGTCCTACTACTCCTGCTCCTGATGTTGGTCCTGCTGATGCTGATGTTGCCGCCTCCTTGGCCTCTGGCCTCGCCTCTTGGTCAAGATCGGCGCGATCTGCTCCCTAACATGGCTCATGGCCTGAAACCATTGTTGAGGGCTCATGACCTCCTCCTGACCCATCTGCTCATCAGCGTAGGCAACAACGGCACAAACCATGTCATAGGTATCAGGCGAGCCTCTCGCCTCGTACCGCTCCCACTGCTGTGCAATGATCTGCTCTTCATTTGCTGGCCTGGGAAGATCTCCTGGAAGAAGTGGAAAAATCTGAGGGTGAGACACTGTACTGTACCATAGCACATAGCCATCCGCCATCCGCCATGTCTGCTCTCCTGCCGGCTCACCCTAATCGGCCTTCTTAAGAATGTGAGTGCGGAAGTCTACGAATGCCTGCACAATCTGAGGAGGTAGCAGCTCTACAACATCCGTCGGATGTCTAGGGACCCTCTGGACGTATCCGTACTGCCTCAAAACCCTCACAGGTAAGTGACGGTACACCCTACGAACACCGCACATAATCCAGCCTGAATACCAGAAAACCTCCTGTAAACCCTGGATCTCCCTGTGCTCTTCGTACAACCTCCAACATACGTCATCAAACTGAATACGATCAAGCAATGAGCGACACGTCACCCCCTCTCCATGACCCTTCTGTAGCTTCCACCTCGTCGCAACCAAATAGTTTTCAATATAGTCGGTGTTGGGATCAACACCAAAACTTAGAAAATGCGCCAAAAACCATGTCTGCACAAACCAAACAAATCACATTTATAAATTATTACGCACGAAAAATATAACAAAAAAATAAAAGGTAAGGTTCACATTAATAAGTTTCTTACAGTGAGCAGTGTCACGCTTCCCCCAAGAGCTCTGTCTCCAGGCAAACAGGCCTCAGCTAACTCGACGTATAGGTATGCCAGTGTCATCTCTCCCCGAGAATAATTACGCATCCTCGCGTAGCCCTCCTCCATGGTCGTCAGATAGACCAACTCGACGCGTTTGTTGCTTCTATCACCAAACAACAAGCATCCTACAAGATATAGAAGATAACACGTCACACAAAATTTCCTAACCCTCCCCAACTCCTCCAGCTCCTCTGGATCCTCTGTATCCGCCAATATGTTTGCCCTACCAAGGTACCTCGTATATAATTCCTTCAGCTTTGGATAACTAATGTACCCACCATACTCTATATCGTAAATTTTCCCTGCCTCTGTCTGCGACACACCCAAGTGCCTCACCAAAAGTGCACAGGCCTCATGTCTCAACATCTACTTTCTATGGCTCAACATCCGCCATTCAATCTGAAGATGCGTAAGACATGCGACATCATCCAAAGTCACAGTCATCTCCCCCAAGGGCATGTGAAAAGTGCTGGTCTCGGGATGCCACCTCTCGCATAATGTCATCAACAAAGCATGAGGCACGGTGGCGTAGCCCAGATAAACCAAATCATGTAACCCGTTCTCCCTAAGTGGACCCCAAAACCAATTTTGATTCTCGTTTGGACGTCCGAAACTCAAAATCTTATTCCTATGATTAATCGCTTTTACAACACGCACCTTACGAACCTGAAATAATAGAAAAATAAACATAGTTTAAAAAATGTAAACATCTAACTAATCAAAATAAAACTTAACACATGCAAAAATAAAAATCACAAATTTAAATTGCCGCACGTATTTTTAACCTAAGACATAACAGATGTAAAACTTAAAAAAACACATAACAAAACCAATTTAAATCATAATTGAACATAAAGAAAATAATAAAAGTTGAAATAAAGAAAATAATTAAACATAAAGAAGAGACTTAAACAAAAACACATATAAAAGTTGATATAATAATTAAACAAACACACATATAAAGAAAGTAATTAAACATTAAGGAAAAAAAGTAAAAAAAAAACACTTACGTTATCTGAATTATACCAAAGCGGCAATGCCACATGGTTGGCATAAGAGTGCAGCAGAGATATATTTTCCGGTCGTCCAGAAAAGGGAGGCTCCAAAGGTAACACTGCTGGGGCAGCCGCCGCAACAATGTCACCATCGTCTGGTCTATGCTGCTGCTCTGGTATATGATCCTGGTCATACCCACCATCAATGACATCGTGGTGTACCTGATCCTGATAATTCGGGTACTCCACCTCGGACGGGTCAACAACCTGTGACTCTTCAGGATGTGTAGCCTGAGAAGTCCCTGAACCATCCCCCTCTGACCTCTTCCCCTCTTCGGTATATGTGTGTTTCTCCTCTCCTTCTCCTTCCGGTAGCTTTGTGTATGAGCACGCCCACCACCAATCATCTTAGATGGATCAACCGGGTCCTGCTCAGACATATCTACACAAACAATTAAAAATTTAACATCATTTCCATAACCTAATCAAACACTTTGTGTGCATCATTCCAATATAATCTAAACTAAACCTTCACATTTCAATATAATCATTCACATCTCTATATAACCTTCACATTTCAATATAAACATAAACATTCAATATAATCATTATAATCATCATTTCAACATAAACATAAACATTGACATTTCAATAAACATAAACATAAACATAACTAAACCTAAAACCATTCAATATAATCATCATTTCAATATAATTTGTGTGCATCATTTCCATCATAACCTAAACATCATTCAATATAATTCTCATAAACTAAACTAACTAAATAATCAATAAAATTGTCATTGAGGCATTTTATCAAACACTTTGTATGCAAAGTTTCAAACATACTCAAAATGTGTTCATTTGCCACCATTCAAAACCACATTATCATTAAACATCATTTAAACAATATATGCCAGAACTACATTCATTTATCAATTCATAAACTACACATGCAATCATCAAATTGTCAATTTTAAAATCAACCCTAACCACATGCAAACTACTCTAATATTTTAAAAAATTAAACCTAAACAAACTAACATTATCATTAAAATGATTGATACAACTTACTTGTGATAATGTGTTGTTGACTTACTTGCAATTCGCGAAAATGACTTTGGTGAGAATTGGAGAGAGTTTGATAGAAGTTGGGAGAAGTTTAGAAACAGATTATGTTTGTGTTTCTGCTTCTGTTTATGTTCAACACGCTTCGGCAGTTAACTGTCGAGGTTTTCCTCGGCAGTTAACTGCAGCCGGTTTTATATTTCCTCGGCAGTTAACTACTTAGGGGCATTTCCGTCTTTTACATGTGTTTCTCAGCCAAACCAAATGTGTCAACAACATTTTTTTTTTTGAAAGATCTTAAGTTGTTTGGTAAAATTAAAGTGTATTTTTTATTTATTTCCAAAAGACTAAAACCAAAGTCATTTTAGATGAGAGGGATTAAATGCAA
>Ga0228710_1001198_pt1 | contig 38007 bp, 22 predicted proteins | sample MedpolnodulmetaG_FD_177995 | JGI IMG/M metagenome (GOLD analysis project Ga0228710, IMG submission 177995) | Root nodule microbial communities from Medicago polymorpha collected in Santa Monica, California, United States - pink nodules | ecosystem: Host-associated > Plants > Roots > Nodule...
TTGTTTGTATTCTTTTTTTTTTTTTTAATAAACCTCTATTTATAGTTGTATGCTAATTAGTGAAGGTCAATAGAGAAATCAATCAATAATTAATATTCAACAAAAAGATGAAGAACGTTGATTATGTATATCTCTTGCTTCTTCTTATAGGGAGTATCATCGACTTAGCGTTCTCAAATTCTCTCAATAGATTCGCAACCCCTATCCATTTCGACACAAAAAACAACACAATCTTGTTTTCCATCTACAATCATATGTCTGGTAAGGACGTGGAATTCTATTTCAACAGCTTAATTACTACTCGAACGATTTTGTCTCCTGGAGAAATGATAACTGAAACGTCGAATCTTGATCCCAAAGTATGTGTAATGTATACACATCAATTTTGTACCTCTTTTCATGTGTACGATCCTAAGATTGATGGAAACCATCATGACGTAGTTTTTATGGTAACCAACGAAGGTGTGTTTTACAGTTTGGATGATAGCGGCATATGGAATCGTAGGTCAACTTGGTATCACTGTTAATCTCTCTTCTTGTACCAATAAATAAATGGTTCTAGCTTATTATTCTACTTTTCTTTTTTCAATGGTGTTACAGTGTGGAACCTTAATGTTAATTTACATGAATGAAGCGTGTTCTATTTATGCATAATATATAAAAAAAAAATTTACTTGCAATTTGCTACGAAGTAAGAAATCTATTAGTCACAGAAGCTGAACTCTAAACTTCCTACTTATAATCTTTCAAATTTCTCAACTCATACCACGCCACACGTACTCAATTTCCCCAACTTTTAGTCCCTGCTCATATGTAAATTCATGCGGCATCTTCTTCGAAATTTAGAAAAAGAAAATTCAAATTTAGTACATTATAGAAATTTCACATGCCGAAGTTTACATTTTTTTAATGAAGGATAAATAAACCATAAATTTTAAGTTTTTTGTGTTTAAAAATTCATATTCAATTCATATTTTGTTGAAAAATTATAAATTATTATGAGAAATATTTTTATACTATTATAAACATCTCTATAAAAATTTATTAAAAAATATAAGATGCATATTAGTTGACTTAAAAAGAAACCAAAAGCCGAGTGGAAAAATATTCGGTGGACCAAAACTTGTTGAAAATTTTTAGAACCACTAAGAATGAAATTTGAAATTTTTACAAGGACCAACAACTTTTTTTTGGGTGCAAAATATGAATTGCCCTTGTGATATAATAATAATCCATTTTTATTAAAAGATAAAAAAAAATACTATCATTGTCCCCATGAGCTTACCTCAATTGATATGGACATTGCATAATATATGCAGGGGCCGGGTTCGAATCTCAGACACCTCACTTCTCCACATTTAAAATGTGTGAACTTCAGTTACTAGACCATTTGACAAAAAAATAATACTTTCATTATAAATATTAAACATTTAATATCGATCCGATGCATCTCCAACGGAGCTCCTCCATTTGGATGCGTGAATAGGATATGTGTGTGCACATAATTTTATTATTATTTAATAATTTCTATGTTATGTAATAAGTGATTCATTTGACCACTTCATACGTATTAAGAAAAATACGCTCCCTCCTTTCAAAATTATATGTCACTTTGCAACAACAAAAAATATTGTCTCAAATTGTAGGTCATTTGAGAACATCTATAAAATATTAATATTTTGAGACTTATAACTTGAGACGGATAGAGTGTAAATGAAAGAGGGAGTACTATGTCAACATAATCACCCCTATCAACTAATGGTGCGCTCGATTTTTTCTACATTCCATCTCATTTGTTCTATAATCGAATCATATTTATCATCAGAGTAAATTACCTCATCAAGGGATAATGAAAGCATCACCAAAATAATATTTTTCTTAGAATTAGTTACCATTTTCTTCTCAAAAACATCAAACTTTTTCATTTTCTTCATTCAACATGTGATTTTTATCTCTTTCGTTCCATAATCAAATCATATTTGTCATTGGAGGTAAATTACATCCAATTCATTAAGGGATTATGTGGGTCTCATCTTGTATTCGCCACTATGATTAATGTAAAGAGAAAACTATTGAATTGTGTCTGATGCATGTAAGATTAATTAGATAGTTATAATTCGAGTAAAAGAAATTAATATTTCACTGAAACTTAAATGTCATTTATTTTGAGTCAACTTTTTTTACAAAGTTGTCATTCATTGCAAGTCAAAAGAAGCGTCTTATAAAGCACTCCAACAAATGTATACGTAAGTCTTTCTTATAATTTACTATTTTTTATTTATAGACAAAGTAGTAATAAGTATATCACGTAAAACTCACACACAATAATAAGGTTTTGAATTTAAACTGTCAATGAGAGTATCTTATCTTGTAACATCAACATGGCCGGTTGTGCTTTATCTTACTAAAGTGTGAGTCATTTTTTGTTTTTTTACAAACTAAGCCAGTTTTTGTGCTAGCTTGACGATATTCCAACCTTTCATCAATTATTTATTTAAGTATAATCTTTATTGCAGATCTTACTAATGGTAGAGAGAACAAATTATAGAGTTCTTTCAAAAAAAAAAACAAAGCTCGTTAAGTATAATTGAGGTAATGGTTGATTGTCTTTGCACGGCTGTAATCTTGTAGATGCTCTAAGAAGAAAAATAAAGATATTGGGAACCATATTTCCCCATTTAATGTGTTTATTTGAGTATGTGTTAACCAATAACATATAATAATCTTTTTACATATTCTTTCCAAAAAAAATAACCTTCCTACATATTAATCTTTTGAATTTGTCAACTCATACCACGTGAACTCAATTTCGCCCGACTTTTAGGGTATGTTTGGATAGTGAGAGGAAAAAATGAATAAGGAAAGAATAATGAAGGAATGAAAGTGAATAGAAAGTGAAAGGAAAGTAGGATGATTTTTGGGTTATTTGGAATAAGTGAAAAAGTGAAAGGAAAGAAAGATGTATATCTAGTAAATGACAATAATATCCTTATGATAAAATGAGTTAATGTATTTACTATTTATTTAATATAATATGTTTATATTTACATATTAATAAATAAAAATTTATGTGTAATGTTAATACATACATGAGAATTAATATTTAGTTGTAAATATGTTATATAGTTGTAGATATGATATCATATATAATATTATGCAGTACTTTTTTTAAGAGATACATATAATATCATATTATACTATTTGACCCTTATTTATATGGTGTAGGGTGGGAGACCATATTAGGTCTCCTGCCGTGAGAGACTCCAATTTTTTTTTTACAACTTAAATGACTTTTTTTTAGGCAATGCACATTATTTACCTAGTATAGAAGGTAAAAAAGTATATAAATAATTCCATGCCCATTATATTACTTTGCTCTTATCCATAAAACATATCATTTTATTTTTTAAATGATTTTTGATATTTTTTGTTCGAATAATTACCGTCCAATTTATTAGAGTTAACATAATTTAAGTTAATAATTTTTTTTATAAAATTATTAATTTTGTGTGTTTGTTTACTATGCGTACATAATAACAAACTAGACATACCCTTTAAAAAAAACTACACAAATATGTTCTTATATATGTTTTAAACTATGCTCTTAACAGTTTTTTTAGTTTTTGTTTCTGAATTTAATTGATGAATCTGATGAAAGTTTTGATGAAGATGAGGAAAAAATATAATAAAAAAATTTCAGAGCCAATGTCATAATGCCACGTGTACAACAATTAACATTTTTTATTAAACCCTAACGTTTTTTAATTAAAACTAGCGGAAATGACCAAAATGTGTAATGGATATAAACTTAAAATGCCAAAACGGAACAAATTTTAATTATGGGACCAAAACGATACTAATTAAATAGTTAAGGGACGAAAATAACAATTTAGTCAATATTCTACACAATTTCGTTAAAAAATACAAATATTACACATGAATTGACTTAAAAATAGAGACTAAATTTAGTGATTGAAAATTTTATAGGGACTTAAAATTGAAGAATATTTTTAAAAAAACTAAAATGAGAAGTTGATATATTTTTAGGGATAAAAAATATATTTAACCCTATTTAAAAATAAAATAATATTCTTTAAAAAAAATACAATAATATTCTTTAAAAAAATACCATAATGTTCTTTAAAAAAAAACCATAATATGTAATTACTAATATTATTTTTATTTATCTATACTATATATAAAGAAAATAACCCCTTTCGGCTTTTTTAGGTTGACTTTTTCTCTTTCAAAAAATGTTCTTAATTTTCAATGCAAATTACGGATATAACAAATAGATAAGAATAAATTTAAGTTTCGTCAAAAAAAAGAGAATGAATTTAAGTATTAAAAAAAATAACAAACACGATATGAGTATATATATATGTCTAGTTTTTTTCCTTTTATCCTTTAAAAAGTGCAACAAGCTGGATGAGTATATATACTTACCTTCATTATTCCAATTATACCCTTAAATAATTTTTTATATAATAAAGATTGTTGTTGCGGCGTCGTTAAAAAAAATACGAATTTAGATTATATTTTTTTGTTATATTGTTATTTTTTTAGAGAATTTTTTTGTTATATTGTTGGTGTCATTGAAATAGATAATCATGGTTATTTTGATTTGTTATAATTTAAAAGCAAAATGCATTTATATTTTTGCTTTTAATCAAAATCAAATTTTCATAAAAAAAAATACTGTTTCTCGTCTATTCGCTATTAATTTTATAGTTTTATCATTAAAACTAAATCAGAATTAATCAAAGGCGTATAAGCATACTGGGATTTTTTTCAATTTTTTCAACATTGCCAAAAACACCCTTAGTTAAATGTAATTCCAAAATTTAATTGGATTTTTTAAAATCAATATATATGTTTAAAAAAATAGAATTTTAGTGGGTCAAATAACTTGCAAATATCAGCCATTCAAAATCTCCTCAATGCGTCTAATGGTTAACATCTTTTTTGAAAAAACAAAAGTAAAAATTAAGTCTCATACGGTAGGAGACCTAAAGAAGTCTCCCGTCGTAGCCTTTGCCTTATTTATATGGGTAAAGATGGAAAATCCAGTGCTTTCCCACCTTTCCGCGCAGTAGTGGGTGGAAACATTTCCATGGGTGGGTCCCGCAATTCTTTCTTTTCTTTCCTATCTTTCCTTTGAAACAAACCATGGAAACTTTCTTGGTTGACGTTCTTTCTGTCCACAGCCTATCCATCCTTAATCTTTCTTGCGAACCAAATGCAACCTTAGTCCATGCTTATAAGTAAATTCATGTGTATTCTTCAAAATTTTGAAGAAAAAAATCTAAGTCGTGTTTAGTACGTTATAGAAATCTCACATGCGGAAGCTTAAATTCTTTTAACAAAGAATGAATAAAATATGAATTTTAAGATTTTAGCGTGTACTTTTTTTTTTAAGAATCGCTTAAAAACTCATATTTAATATTGTTGTGGTGCATCTCCAGTGAAGCTCTTCCATTTGGATGCATGAATGGGATATGTGTGTAAACATAATTTTAGTATTATTTAATATTTTCTATGTATCGTAATAAGTGAATCATGTGACTACTTCACCCTTATTAAGTAACGAGGTACTATTCACTATTATGATTAATGTAAAAAGAAAGATATTGAATTGCATGTGATGCATGTAAGATTAATTAGATAGTAATTCAAGAAAAAGAAATCAATATTTCACTGAAACTTAAATGTCATTTATTTTGAGTCAACTTTTTTTTACAAAGTTGTCATTCATCGTAAGTTATAAGAAGTATTTAAAAAAAGAAAAAACTAAATCAGCCCATTCAAATTTACATTGGGAAGAGTCGAACCTGAGACATTGAGGAGGAGACTCTAAAGTCTAAAGGCAACACCATCAAATCAACCCAAATGGATTAGAAAATGTATCTTATAAAGCACTCCTACAAATGTACCAAGTGAGTCCATCTTTTAATCTATTTTTTAATGAGTATTGATATTTGAACAAGCAATTAAGACAACTATTGTGACAACTTTTCTTTTCTCTCTTTTTATTGGTCAAAAACAATAGAGAGAGAGAGAAAGGAAGAGAGAGAATAAGTGCATGATGTGTGTAGGAGAGAGATGATTGTCAAAAGGTTGTCATAAAATGGATGTACATATATCATTTCTCTTTTTTAATTGTACACAAAATGATAAATATCACTTAAAACTCATACACACAACAATAAGGTCTTGAATTTAAACTCGAGTTAAAGTATCTTACCTAGTAATATCAACATGGCCAGTTATATCTTACGAAGTGTAAGTCGATTTTTTTTGTGTACAAACTAAATCAGTCTTTATGTTAGCTTGATATTCTTACATTTCAACAAATATTTAGTTAATTTTTTTTTAAAAAAGTCAATTATTTATTAATTATAAACTTTATTGCAGGTCTTACAAATGCCAGAGAGAACAAATTATAGAGTTCTTTCAAAAAAAAAATCTAGAGTTACTTTTACTCGTTAAGTATAATTAAGATAATGATTGAGTGTTTATTTGGCCCTAAGTCAAAAACATGGTTTAGTCTTGTAGATGCTTTAAGAAGAAAGAATAAAGACATTACTAAGGACTATCATATTTTCAGTGTGTTTATTTAAGTATATGTTAATAAATAACAAAAAAAAAGTCATAAGATATATTAATTCTTATTCGCAAAAGTACGTCTAATTAAGTTAAAAGAATAACCAGCAAAAAAAATTAAATAAAAAGAATAAAAAAAGTCCAATCTTTTCCCACTCTTGAAAACTAAGAGATAGTTTTGAAGAAAAAAAAAGAATGTACGTTATTAACAAATTACATAATTTTTATATTTTGATCATTGAAATCTTATGCACAAGATAAGAGGTACTACATTTTAAAATTTGTAACTTTTTATACTACAACAACCAAATTTTATTTTCCTTTAAAAAAATAAGCAAGTTTTATCTCACTAATCGGAGTCAGTTATATGGATAAAACGATATCATAATTTTCTATCAAATCAAGAAAATATAATTTTTTTATAATCCAAAAAAAAAAACCTTCAAATGTTTCCTTGTGTGTGTTTGTCGTCGCCTCTATTTCAGTTGTGTGTTGATTAAGAATAGTGAACAGAGAAATCAATCAATCATTATGTATCTCTCTTGCTTATTCAAAAAAAAAGTATCTCTCTTACTTCTTCTTATAGCGTGTATCACTATCAACGGTTTAGCGTTCTCAAATTTTCTCAATAAGTTCGCAATGCCTATCTATCTCGAATCCAAGTTTACTGACAGAAACAACAACACAATCTTCTTTTCCATTTACAATTATGTGTTTTTTAATGACGTGGAATTCTATTTCAATTTTTTTTTAAAGCTAAACTAGTTCACGGTCTGTTTCAACCACTAATGACTACTCAAACGATTTTGTGGTAGAAAAATGATCATTAAATCGTGGAATCTTGATTCCAGAGCATGATTAATGTATTGGAATCAATATTGTGAGCAACACTTACTTAAGCCTAAATAAAAATGCTTTAGGCATGCACATTAAAAAAATATACATTGTCTGTATTAGAAAATAGTTTAATTATTTTTATTTTACTTTTTCTCACTCATGTGAGTGGGTCCAAATCCTTTTTATTTGGACTTGTATTTAAGTAAGAATTGCTCCAATATTGTTCATGTGTACGATCCTAAGATTTATGGAAACTATCGTGACATAGTTTTTATTAGGGGTGTTCAAAACTGAACCAACCCAATAGAAAAAACGCAAACCAAACCAATTCAAACCGAAACCGCAAAAAACCGCACTTGGTTCGGATGAATTCGGATGACTTTTGCACTGGACCGCACAGTTTGGTTCGGTTTGCGGTTTGCATCTCAGCAACCGAACCAAACCAAACCAAACCGCAAGAATAATGAATATTACTTAAACATGTACTAGCCCAATTACATAGCCCAAGAATAATCTTTTTTGATTCAAATTTTCCATTGTTGCACCATCAAGTTCGATTCTAATTCCTTTCCATCTCTTAATTCATTTCTAGTGATGAATTTGTTTCTTTTTCTTCCCAATAATTTGTTTCATGTTTATGTTTCTTCTTAATTTTACCTATTTTGATATAAGTTTTACCTAATATTTTATCATGTAAACAACAAAATATAATGCCCTATGTTTATTTTATAATGCACTATGTTTATTTTGTAACAAGTTGGCAATATTAGAGTTAATGTAATATTTTTTTATCTCACGATAAACCGCACAAACCAAACCAATTCAAGCCACATTGGTTTGGATGACTTTTTAAAAATAAACCGAATCAAACCAAACCGCATGCTTTTTAATCTCGCGGTTTGGATGACTTTTATGCTCAAAACCGAACCAAACCACATCTCGAACACCCCTAGTTTTTATAGCAACTGACGGTGTGTGTTATAGTTCGGGTGATAATAGGATATGGAATCAAAAGTCAACTTTGGTACCACTGTTAATTTCTCTTCTTGTTGACAAGATGCGCGTATCACCAATAAATGTTTCTTATAACGCTAAACTTCCTACATAATAGTCCTTTGAATTTCTCAATTCATACTACCTGGAAAATCAAAATCATTGAAACACTGTAAATAAAAATAAAAATCAGTTTCAAACTAAAAAATAAAAATCATTTAGTTTTGAAATTTTTAAAAACCAAAATCAGTTTCAAACATAACAATAAATCATTGAAACACTGTAAAACCATTGAAACAAAATATGAATAACAGGTGTGTATATGAAAGCAATCCAAGTAACATGAGTGTATCTACAGAACACGGTGTATATATATACAAAAGCAATGCCAATAATCACAAATGGTGGAGGTGTGTTGGCTTGAATTGTGTAAGCAATATCAATTGTAAATTCCAATGGTGGGGTTGTATGACCCTGGCGCTGGACCATCGGGAGCACTGCTTCTACCATAACAAAGATGATGATAGGTAGGAAAAGTGTTTCTTGAAAGGGATGAAGTTGAAAGGAGGAGATGAAAGGGACGCGATGGAGAACATAAAAACAAAAACTTATTCTTGAGGTTTTAGATTTTGGAAAGAAATTAAAAAACCGTTTTCAAAATAAGTGAATAACCCACTTAACCCAATTTTATTCCAACAGTTTAAAATTAACTCAAAACCCAAAACTAACAACCGCACCAAACAGACCCGTAGATATTATTCTTTTCAGATTTTTGTCAAAAAATGTTTTTATTTACCATAGAGAAATTTACCTTCTTATATTATATAAAAAAAACCATCTATCAAAAGAAATTTCAATAGAACCTACTCAAAACAGCTTCCTATTTGAAGTATTAGATTTTTGTTTTTTTCAAATTCTTTTTCTTTTATCAAATACAAATTGTTAGGTATTCAATTCTTTAACGAAAAGTTTGTAAAAATAAATAAACGAAAAAATCAATTAGCATTATTCATTATTATAAAATGCATAGAAGTTAAAAAAAAACCTCTACTGGTAAGTTCAATCCATAATCCCATGAAAGAGAAGTTCATTACAAAAGAAAATACTAAATCAATCTATGCACATGTTTAAGTCATCCAAGTGATACCAAAAACAGTTTACACATGTACAAGCTTTAAGTAAAGACTGGAACACATAAATAAAATATATTGACTGGTTAATGAAAGGGTCGTAAGAGTAACTTTGCAAACATTTCCAATCTGAAAGCCACAGTAGCTTGAAGCCAATGGCAGGATTCACATTTTCAATCATTAATCAAATTTAAGTATTTAGATTTATGAAATATATGCCTTGACCAGTTCTGTGTAACTGCAAACTAAACCTGTCCTTGGGCAGATGATTCTACCATTATTCTTCTTAGCCATCTCTTCAAGAGCCTACAAAGGAGCAAACGACAATATAGGATTAGCCTCAAGTCATTCTTAAATATAGAACATCTAGAATAACAGGACTTGTATAATAAATAAATAAAAAGTACCTTGGTGCTATAAACATATCCATTGGGCAAGACTTGTGGTGGGTTCTCCGTGTCCATTAGCTCCTTTGTTATGTAGCAAACAAGTTTTGAGTGATGCTGCTTTGAATATGGTAATGGCAAGGCTAGTGTGCGGAAAGCCTCCTGTGATAGAGGATCTTCTTTTGTGCAATCATCCTCGTAACAATATCTTTATCAAGTCAAGGGACATTTATCAATAGAGTTATCCAAGACAATGTGTAGAGACAACCAAAGGTTGCAATAAAAAACGTGCAAATTTGTGAGCAAGAGGCTTGGTATTATAAGTATGAGCCTTTAAATCTTCAACAAGTCTTACAAATGACAACAATCGAGACTTATCCCACTAAGTGTGGTCAGCCACATGAATCAATCCAAATCATATTGTTCTACAAAAACCATGTCTTTATCCAACTCATTAACATCTAGGTCCTTCTTGATAGTTTCTCTTATGTTTTTTCTAGGTCTTCCTCTACCTCTAGTGATTTGACTCCCATCCATCTGATCTACTCTCTGCACTACAGAACCCACAAGTTTTCTCTTCACATGCCCAAATCACCTAAGTCTAGTTTCTACCATCTTTTCCACTATAGGTGCTACCCCAACTCTCTCTCCAATGGTCTCATTTCTAATCTTATCTTGTCTAGTCTTACCACACATCCAACACAACATCCTCATGTCTGCTACACTTAATTATTTTTGTGCTTTTTCATTACCACCAAACACTATGTCCAGTACAACATTGCCGGTCTTACAGTTGGCCTATAAAATTTTCCCTTGAACTTGACCGGTACTTTTGCCGGTCTTAAAAATGAGAAGCATGTAAATGAGAACCATACTTTAGATGGATTGATAGAATAGTAGTAAAAGATCTGTTAGACCTTGAGAACTGACATAAAAATCAACTGAATGCCTTAGCCACCAGTTGATTATCAACGACCCATTACAGAGAGTCCAAGTGATTTAATTTCATTTTTTGGTGGGTCATTTATATATGCATGTAAGTATGAGAGTGACTTGTGACTATCCCAGAGGATAGGAATTTTAGCTAAAAAACTTCACGCAGATCATAATCTATATTATTTTTATGGATACGGAGTTTTGAGAGCCGAAAGTCCAGCTTGCAGATAGATATTGAGCAAAGGCTCTAAAGTCATGCCATATAACTTGCAGAACTCTTGTTTGAAATGGTCTACTAGATAATCCCATTGTTTAGGTTCAAATAAGACCTGTAAATTATGTGAAAGAAAATTGCAAATATATCAGTGCTGAAAAGGCAACTGCCAAAAAATTGACAATGCAATATGAAGCAAAAAGTCTACTAATAAACAAAAGCATCAAAATGCTGTGTCCGACCAATATCATGTTGATAGACTTCATTGTAACTAGTAAATACAGCAGGCATGGAAATTTTCTTCTATAAGAAATTATCGTAGTTAAACAGAAATTCATGTAAATAAATTTTTGTTGCTTATCAAATAAACTCTTTTTACTTATCTAATCAACAAAAGAGGAACTATGTTTGACAATGAAATAGGTGATACATACTGCACAACACAAGTTATCTCGATTATTAAAACACGTAGGCAAATACATTACAATTAACAGCTTAAGAGATCTGAAGCATGTTTTGTCAACTAAATCATAAACTATAAAAACTAAGAAACATAGTTATAACTGATAGCAGTTAGATACTGTTATTAGCATATTGCTTGCCAACTCATATCAGTTACAACTAGAAAATTCAAAGCCAATTGTGATTCAACAAATACTATGAAATACTGGCTGCTTATGATCTGTTTGGTTAATGAGAGAACAAATAAAAAAAATAAATTAGAGAGAGAGGCGTGAGAAAAGGAGTGGATTGTTGGTATTGTTTAGAGTGAGAGTAATAGAAAAGGATTCTCTCTCCCTTTGTTTGGTTAAATAAAAAAAGGGAAATGTTAATTAGTGCCCCTTGTCCACTCCGATTTTTTCTAGTGCAACTCATATCAATCAATGTTTCTCATATGGTTGTTGCTTTAAGAACAAAACCCTGGCTTGGAGCTTCACTTTTTGGTACTACATGATTTATAAAATATTGTTAATATTTTGAAAATTATAGTTTCCGATGAACATCCATAAAAGAAAGTTTAAATATTATCATGAGATACACTGAATTTGTAGTATGAGAAATGCCAGGAACACTCTTTCTCTAACACTCACCACTTTCTGTGGGATCCATTACCAAAGTGTGGTACCCACATAGATTCACCCAATAAGAGAGTGGATGTTAGAGAGGGTGTTAGAAAGAGAGTGTCGATAGGACTCCTCTTTGTAGTCAACTAGTGTCCTTTTTAAAATATTTTATTCAAAAAAGGGCCCAGCTCAGCATCACGCGTGTCTAACTGTGTTGAGCAAGCCAAACTCCTAGTTAGAAAACACGCCCAGGAACGTTATCAAGGAGGGCAAGTCACGAATGACAGATATTAAAGGAAAATTGTAGAAACATTAGCTTGTCGCCCCTTTTTTTTTTGCACCTTAAAGGAAAAGTAGTTCAATTCTTCTCGTTCACTAAACATAAGGAGTTTCACACTCTCTTTCCTACTTATCTCCCATCTATTTCTTTCTTCTAAGTTTCATTCATACCAAACATAGTGTTGGTATAAAATCAATGGTGTCAACCGCGAATAGCAAAAAAAAGCAGCAGGTTGTTATAATTCTGCTATGCAATGGTGCTATAGCGCTACAATAGCAGCTATTTTACAACATTTTCCCCTAAACAGTGTATCAAAGGACAATAGCGGTTTGTCCAAATTCCGCTATGCTATAGCAACAGCGCCGCTATGAATGGTGCCATTCAATAATCATCACCATGTTGCATTAAGAAAATAAAATTAAAGACGCACCAGTATCACCAATGCACAAACACACACAAAAGAAACCCCATTATCACCTTATATTTTGCGCACGGTGTATCTCTTTTAAAAGCTAGTAATGCTGTGACTTCCTGCAGTTCTTTCATGTGGTTGCCTGCCCATGGTGCAAGATACTTCTTAGCATACGCGATGGCTCTTAAATTGCTTTCAGCTCTTACCAATTCTATGAACTCTTGAAGTCTCAACTGGAACTCCAATTTGCTCTGTTAACATTAAATCGCTCTTAATTAACAATTGTAAATAGTATGATGCCAAGTTATGCATCTGTTACCAACAATTAAACATCACACAAGAAACCCTGGTAGTTGTTGATATTCAAAAAAGTCTGGCTTTGCATCAATTTAAAAAATATATATATTCTTTCAATTTCGAACCAGACTTGCATCATTTTTTTTCTTTCTTTCAAACAGCCTCATACGGTGGTTATTTCTCTTTTCTATGAATATATTTTCATTTATTTTTTTCGAACAACATCATACAGTGGTTATTTCTCTTTTCTATGAATATATTATATAGTTGCTGGATGAGTGAAAGGATCCTACAAATATTCTTATTGCCTTAACAGAAATGCATTACCTAGACTTAAGAGCCAAATAAATCCAAAAAAAGACTAGCCTATAAGTATGAGGCAGCAACTATTAATAAGATCAAACAGCAATATAAACCTTAGACTTCTTCAGCCTTGATTTGTTATCAGCACACCATGCTAGGGCAGGTGCAGCATCCTTATTTTGCAAAGCATCAATAACTTTTTTTGCCTCTTGGAATACATCAATATCAACTAGATCCTGATACACAAAGACCAATAAATATCACTGTTATATCCAAAGTAACCAAAAACAACAGATTGCAACATGTTATGTTACACAAAGAAAACCCAAAAGAAACAGCATATTGCCAGCATCAAATGATCATCACAGTCATTACCTGCAAGTTGCTGCATTCAGCAAGTTTCTCTGCAGTGTCATAATACGACATCCTCAACATATAATCAACAAGAATCCGCTTCAAGCGAGTGGTATTCCATTCGGACATATTTTCTGCATCAGCAGATTCCAAATGTTCGATACGCACACGGCACTTCTGCGCTTGCAAATTCTCTGCTCGATTCCCTTCTTCCAACTTAACATATGTTCACAATTACAAGCCAAGATAATCAAAATTACAAAACATAATTAATCAAGTATGCAACTAAAAATCATAACCACACTGCAACTAAAACATAGAAGAAAGTGCAATTGTGCTTAAACTAATACCTAGATCATTCTTTGGCACTGCAAATCAGGATTCAACAAATTCAAACACGAAATTGAAATAATTTACGATTACCGTAATCATGAAAACATGTGATTCGTATGAAAAAAGAAAGAATAATCAAAAACAAAACTGCATCATCGAAAAACTAATCAAAAAATTAGGTTAGTAGTTACTTTTCTCTTGAGCCCTTGGAGGCGAGAAACGAGAGAGTTAAGGTGATTGACGGCGTCGTCGGGGGATAAGTCAGAACCGGCGGCATCAGAAACGCCGGAGATAACGGCGGACATCTCTTTCTCGACGACGCGGTGGTTGGCACGGATGGTTTTCTTGTAGTGTTCAAAAGGGACTCTGAGGAACTGGTGTTCGAGCTTGAGAGACTCCGTGAGTCGGGGGAGGTTGGAGGACGGAGCGGGTGTAGGGTTGACGGCGGCGATGGCTCCGATTTGGACTCCGGCGGCAGTGTTGTTTCCGTTTGGAATGGAATCCATTTCCATTGGGAGAAGGAACAGAACAGAATGGAATCTCAGTTCTCACAGATTGTTACTCGCAGCTCGATAAATGCTTCTACAAAACCAGTGTATTTTCAATATTTAGATTTAAATATGTTTCTTTAGGGCTAAAATATGACTTTTTTTAATAAATTTATACGATTTTAGTCCTCTTTTTTTTTTATTAATTTTTAGTAAAAGAAACCGAGTATTTTTCCCTATAAAGATAAAAATGTTAATTTAACAAAGAATAAAAATATGTTTAATCTCAAATTAATATAAATTAGAAAAAGAATGATTTTGACTAAAAAAATTATCTATAACAATATAGCTATAATAATAATAATAGTATATAATTGGATATACTTCTTAAAAATAAACATAAAGGGAATATATGATTTTTTTTCTGAATTTTTCATTATTTCAGTTATATCTTAAACATATTTGTTTTTAAGGATGCTATAGTATTGGTTTTATTGAAAAAACTAAGATTTATTTTATATTTATTATATTGTTGATAAAAGATAAACATAGTTTATTACTATTTAAAAGTCACACACATTTATACATATCATTTTAATAAAAATCAAAGTTTTATAAATAAAAAATAAAAAATTGTTTATAATTTACAATCGTTAGCGTAGTAGAAGAGCGGACAAACGAGTGCTCGTCAGAATGCATTAAATATATAAAGGGAATTGGAGATTTTGAATTGGATTTTCATTATTCAAATTATACCAATAGACAAATTTTTCTATGATAATGTTATATTATCATTGGTGTCATTGAAAATGACAATAGTTAATATTATATTTGTTATATTGTGGGTGTATTGAAAAGATTAAGTGTGATTTTTTAAAATTTGAAGTCACAAACACATATACAAATAATTTTGATCAAAATCTAAATAATTTTAATCAAACTCAAAATTTGATAAAAATATATTGATCATAATTTATGCGCATTAATGCAATAAAAAGAGCGGACATAAGAATACGAAATGTCCGTCTAAACGCGGGTATTAATAAATGATGTAAAGAGAAAATTTAGTGGGAGATGAGAACTCACTCATTTATTTTTTGAAAGGGGGAGAACTCATTCTATTGTCCAACAGATTCTTCGATCAAAATTAGTCTCAACAGATTCTTACATGTTATAGATATATAACTCAATTGATTGGCCAAAATGTAAGGAGACTCTTCCCACTCAACATTGCGTGAGGAAAATTCTCTTCCCAGTCCATATTGTGTGAGGAAAATTCTTTCACATTTCCAAACTAACATGATTACTGGAAAGGGTTTCAGTAACCCTTTCAACGCATCATCTCATTAACAATATACCCTTTCCATCCCATTATAAGTGACTATTTTTTTCATTTCACAAATATTAAGAAAAAATGTATAATTATTTTTGGTAGTAGCCGGGGTTTAAACCTCGAACCTTGCATATTTTATGCATTGTCCAAACCAACTGAGTTAAGCTCACGAGGACAAAAAAAAATGTATAATTGAAAGAGAGAGAAATGGTTTTAAATATCTTGTCAAATATTGTGCATTTTCCATTATCATAAATGTAATGTAGAATATATTGAATTGAAAGTGATGAAAGTAACATTAATTAGAGTTATAATTGAAAAAAAATTAATTAATATTTTTTTTTATAAAAATAATAATTAATAATGTATTAAAAAGTGACATGAGACAATTTTTTTGAAACAATATTTTTTTTTAAAATGACTCACTTAGTATAGACGGATGGAGTAAGGCTCAAGTGATATTCACCGAAATCGCATTCAAAGACAAGATAAATGGTAATCCAGATGTGACTGTTTCAGTGTGGCAATGGCAAATGCACAATTGCAATTCAACTTTCTGGGTAATAAAGAACTTGCAATTTTACGAGCATATAATAATTATATTATAATTTGGATGTTGCTTGAAAAAGAGAAAGGTCAGCATTCCACTAGGATAACAACCCCCACAAAAGGATCATAAATTACCGTTAGTATTTACATTGATCAAGACTTGAGATTGGATAATCAAAATAAATAAACTACAAGAGAACGACTGTCTATTACAAAAATGTTCATCGGCTCAAGTTTCAAGCCATGTTAAGGTCCCCATAATTAAATACTTGCTTGGAAGTTCTCCAGCAGATGGTGTAAGGTATGTTATCTTCTTTCTGTATTATAGAAATCAAGTTAGAAATGCAACATCATGTAAAAATTCTCCTCCAGAAACAACATAACAAAATCTAACAATACAAACCTCTGAATGTCAATGTCTGTTACATAGATAAAGCCGGCAACATTGCTGCACCATTAAAGATGTGACACATTAATATACAATGGTAGGAAATTGGGGATGGGAAAGGGTTACATAATACTTTTCGGTGTCAATCAACAAAGTATAATAACAATCAACAAAGCCACCTAAATAAGGTTAGGGTCAAGCTAATCAGTGCCCGAGGGGCACTTGTTAGCATTTTCCTTAGTTATATTATTTTATGTCTATTTCAAAAATTCCATAAAACAGTTTGGTATCTTTGAGATTTTTTATCCATTACACGTCAAATCTATAACCTTGATATAGCATCACATCTCACAAACGGCCTCGTTTGCACAGGATTTTCTTTTGAAGGACAAAGGAGGTAAGTTCAAAATAACCAAAATGATTAAACCAAGTCTTTAAGAAAAATCTTAGAAGCCATTTCTGTCACTTTTATTTCTTAATAAATTAATACATGTTCTCAAAAGAAAAATACAAATCTCTCCTTCCATATCAACCTACATGCAACAGCGCACATTGCTAAGTAATCCCAGCTCCCTGCCCAACTGTTTTTAACTAATCAACAGAGGTTACCTCATGGGCTAATACAATTGTTCTTTTCTTTGTTGGCCTACACTTGATATTATGGAGTGTGATACTTCCGAAGCAACAACAAATAATATAGGGATCAAACACTATCATCGGGCTGTTTAAAAATTAAAACTTAATCGAGTATTAAGATTTGGATAATTAATTGCTCGATCCAAATCATAGTTACCTTGAAATGATCTCATCAGGTTCCTTGGCAAATGAGACGGCAAGGACTGCGTGGAGCAAATCACGATTTATATTCACAGCTACAACTCTCGTTGGATCTGCAGCAGGTTCTGCTCCAATTGGCAAGGCGGAGCGTGGAGCTTGTGGCCCACCACCAACTCGATAAACAAACAAGTCACTAAAATTTGAAATATTAGAATGAGGAGAAAGATCATTTGTCAGGCCATAAAAGTATTCCTGCATCAAAATCAAATAGCAGCAATTTCAATTAGAGTTACAAAATAGTTGAACAGGCAGGACAATTAAATGAATGTTAAGAATGCCCAAGGAGCAGGGAGGTAAAAAAATAAAAACTAAGCCAAAGGCCAAAGCTACTAAGCAAAATATCCAGAAGCAATCTTTGGGCAATGCAGTTTTATATCCAAACAAATACGTGCTTACAAGTTACAAGGTTTTAAACAGTGCTGATAAATGCAAAGGATCCTACTATTTTCAAAAGAACTATTTCCCTTCACCCAAATTTTATGTTTTTTCAGTTACAATTTTCTAATACACAACCCAATACTTAATTCTACCTATTTCTCACATAAAAATCACTCTTTTCTCATTAACTGCAATTAGCTGCTTGGCTAAGTCAGAACAATTAACATTTGATATGTTGAAGTGGAATCATGGGAATATGAGGTCACGGGTTCCAGTCGTGTAATAGGCCTTTTGCAAATGCTATGTAAGTTTTTTTTACAATAGAACCTCAATGGGCTCAAACCTTCCCTAAACCCCCACTGTGGTTAACACTTGCCCATTTAACTAACATTTAAAAATCATAGTCCTCTAAAATGAAAAAAATAAGACTGAGATTTTTTCAACATGCAGAAAATATTGGAAAGTGGAAAAGTAGGGTTACCCTTATCCTATTACTTCTGGACTTCTGGCGGAACTTCACAGGCCTAGATACAACTCCACCCGACCTCTGAAGTTTCACAACATCTACTTTAGGCTCACCCTTAAGCACGTCTCTGAGCAAACTGCACAGTTTTTCCTATAAGGAGTTCAAACGGAAAGCCTGAGACCGAGTTTACAAAAATTATAATATACAGAGCACCTCCCAAGGAAGATTCATTTATTTTGAGTGAAAAATCAAGGAATTGGTTATGGGGAAGTGTGATGCATAATATAAAAGGCTACCATCTACCTGGCCCAAAACCAAAACAACATTGGCCTTGAATGTACGGATTGCATGCAATAGCATCTGCAATAAAATACAACCAAAAGAACGAGTAAGAGAGGGGAGAAAGAGACCACCATAATCAAGATCTAGTAATCAGAATTAGCAGTACATTCTGTGTTTCAGCAGTGTTCAATTCAACAATAATGTAAGGTTCAAAGGTTAATTACATCATAGCCCAGTCCTTCTATCCATCCCATGGTATTTAACACCATTCCAGCAGCTCTGGACTCAGCATTTCCAGCAAATTGTCTTTCCAGTATCCCCGCGAGCTCCTTGACAAGCACTTTATACAATTCTACATTATTACTGAAAAAAAGAATTATTTGGTGATTGTATTTTCATTTCCTACGGTGTGCTGTTAATGATTTTTTATAACTTCAATGAATGTGTGTTCGTGTGATTTTGCCAATTAATAGTTGAAAATATGATAGGAATTACAGCTCTAATTACCTCGGAGATGTGTGTCCATAAAAGTAAACAAGAGGCATTTCAAGAGGAATTCCCTCCACCGGATCGATGGGCATTTCAATTGGAGTGGCAGCAATGCATCCAGGAATTGTTATAGACCCTTGGCCAATATCCAAGTCAACAAAGGTGGGCTTCCAACCTTGTTTAGCTGCCCAACTAAGAAGCATCTTTGACAAGGTAGTCTTCCCAGAATCCGAAGGTCCAACAACAATCACCCTAGGACCCTGACCAATCAAATCATTTGATACTTAATTCACATACTACAAGAAGCCATACATCATACACCTCAAAGGAATCACAAATTTCGTTCTTCCAAACACAGCAATCTATAACAAACGCTCAAATTTTGAAACCCTTCATGATAATAATGATAAATCATAAAAAATAAAACTTCAAAAAAGATACATTGACAGCACAAAATAAAAGCCATGAAGCATCCAATAAAATAAAATAAAATAACCTGAGATAATACAGAGTCGTCTGAAGGTGATTTCTTAGCGCGATCTCTTCTTCCTTCTAAAATAGCATGCACATTTACATAACTAACCATTGGTGTCTGAAATTCAAAAAACAAAAAGAAGTTGCAATCTCCTCCCTACACGGGTGAGTTTGAAAGAAAGATTGAAAGCAATAGTCTCAAAGTAATTTACCTCATCCGCAGTATAATCATTTTCAGGAGTACCATCCATTTCAATGGTAGCACCATACCAAGTAAAAACCTAACATAATCAAAATGATATGTGAATGAATCTAGCAGAAAATTGGTATAAAAGAGGATGGAAGGGAATAGAAGAGTTACAGCGAACTTGAGTCTAGGAGGAAAATTGAGCCAGATTTCAGGTGGAAGTTCGGTACCAAAAATCTCAGCGTTTCCATTAAGGAGTCGAAGACGAAGAGGTGAGTCGGAGACTTCAATTCTCAATTCGCATTCTTTTTCCAATTTCACTTGCTTAATTGTCGGTGTCGAATTTGAACCAGTGACAGCGGGACCTGCACCTCCATACGCCATTGTGAACGGCTAGGGTTTGTCGAGGCGGCGGAGATAGATAGGAAATGGAGAATGATGTTGTTGAAAGTAGGAGATAAGAGAGAGAGAGAGAGAGTGATAGGGCTTCGCGGAAGTGCGACGGTGCACGACGGGGGCGCTGCTGTGTGAAATGTGAACTGAAGGCTTTTTGTTTGAGAAGCGCAAAGATTTTATATCAATTCAGTTCAATTTTGTTTGAGTACCAAAGAACACCATATTTTTTTACTTTTTTTTAATTTATTTATTATAGATTTTATTATAGTTAAGGACAAAACGCCTTTTTAAAAAGGTTTTTCCTTCCAAAAAAAAAGGTGTGTAGTGTTTGGTATGTTTGGAATAGAAAAAAGTGATTAAATTTAATTAGAATAACAAATGTGATTACATTCAATTACATCATTTTAAGAAAAAATTGTGATACATTCAATTACTTGTATTTTTATATCAAATTTTTTTTTTTGCAAATTCTTTTTTTCAGTGTTGACATATCAGCGTATGTATTTGGATTGAATATTGACTAAAAAAATAAAACGATTGAATCTTGACTCAATAAGATCCTCAACAAACTCAATGCTTTATACAAAATCGATTAAAAATGTATGATGATTGTGTTAGAATGAGAACAAAACAAATGAATGAAAAGGTAAATTGATCGACTGACAATCTCAAGCTCAAGCTCGCAGAATAAAACTTTTTCAGATTAGATATCCAATGTACTGCTAAGCACTAAAGTATTAGATACAAGTATACAACTAAAAAGATTAAGAGATGTTAAATATACCGACATTTTACCTCCAATTCTTTTATATGATTGATATTATTTTTTGTTATTTCATTTATTTTTATTTTTTTAATTTTCCCGAACAACATTTATATTAAATTTTTGTTCTTTTTCATGTTATGATACTAGTATTTTAAGTTTTAAACGTTTGATAAAAATTTAGACTTTGTTTGCGAGTTTAGAAGGGAGTGGATGAAAGGGTTTTGGATAAAATGAAGAAGTAAGTGGAAGAAATAGAAAACATAGGGAGTGGAGGGTTTTGGAGGTTAGTTTTTCTTATAATAATACAAAACCCTCCTCATTTTGGAGAACTAAAAAGTTGTATGAAAAGAGGATTTCGGGAGGTTTTATATGAATTATTCAAATTTAATCTATGTTGTTATAATATTTTTAATATTAAAAATATATAAATCATAAGCATTAATTTATCATTCTCTAAAAAAATACTATTTCAAAAAAATGTGAAAGATTTCTCCATTTTCCTCTTTATTTCTCACCCTCCAAAACCCTCGCCTCTCCTCTCTGACACTCCTTCAAACTCCCAAACAAAGCCTTAAAAATCGATCTTATATAATATCATATATTCATCTAATTCTCAAGTGAAAAAAAGATATTGTAATATGAAATTCAACTGGGGTGAATAAAACATATTAAATGTTATTCAAATTAGAGATAAATTTAGATATATTATCTATAATTTAATTTTTAATTTAATCTATGATTTAGAATACTACGTTTAATTTAGAAACTTAAGTGTTACAAATAATAATTAGAAAATGATAAAATTAACCTCTAGTCTCTATTGTGTAAACTTGACAAATGATTTCAGTACCCTAATTTGTGACTGCTATTAGTCTTATATACTCTCACCAATTGGGTTTAGTTCACTTGTTCCTATTGAACTTGGTCATTATTCTTGCTATCAAATAACATTACTGGTGGTTTAGGGTTAAAAAAAATCAATTTTGAATATGAGAAGAGTCTCGCACAATTGACCGTCTCTCATTCACATGAATTAAACATGACTCATGAAGTCATGCATTTCAACCACAAAAAATACAACTAATTCTTAGAGTCATAGATTTAAGCGACAAAGACACAACCAATTGTGCATATATTGCAACACCAATATATCTTGTTAAAGAATATACTATGTCTCATTTTTCATATATTAAATATGATTGTGGGAGTTGTGCATGTCATGTAGATATGAATATTATATATGTTAAAAATATAAAGTGGTCGTAAATCATAAGTAACCTATGACTGGTTCTTCGATGGATGTGTTCCTATTCCTAACCAATTTGACTTGAACCGAGGTGCGTGGGAACAATGTTACCACGTGATTCTTTCATGGTCTACCAAACATTTTTTCTAAATCCATTTTTTGTGTTGGAAGATCTCAAAAAATGGTTTCCAAAAAAGGATAGGATTCATATATCCTCTTCATGTTTCGCGATTAATAATCTCAGGCAATTATCGAAATCCATTTTGGATTATTTCACATAGATGAAATCCTTGTGGGAGGAGACGAACTCTCACATACCTATGTCTAATTGCAATTGCCCTGATCTATGTAGTTATGAAGCTATGTGTGTTGCTTGCAACTATTGGACTGAATATCAAATCATTTAATTCTTGAGTGGTCTGAATGAGTAATTTTCTATAGTTAAAACTCAAGTTTTGTTCATCGATTATCTTTCCTATATCAACAAAGTTGCTATCCGGTTGTTCAATAAGAGTTCAACAATGCAATACTTAGTTCTCATACGACTCTTCATGATTCTAGTGTATTAGTAAATACTTCTGAATATGTTCTCTCTCATTTTTCATATATTACAGTTCGCTAAAATGCTTGTGACTAAGATCATGCAGTCAATTAATTCTTGCATTGTTGTAATTATTTGCTACTTTCGACTAATTTATTAATAGATGTGTAATTAAAAGAATTTTAAAACTCTTGAAGGGAGTGAAAGTTAGATGTCACTTTCACACTCTATAAGTATGTTAACAGCCATCTAGAAATCCTAGCTCAACTGGCAAAATGCCGAAATTGTTATGCCAGATACCATGATCGGGGTTTGAATTCCGATACCTCCACTTGTGTGTGTGAGTTTATAATGGCTTTGTCATTTCGTCTATCTTAAAAAAAAAAAAAGTATGTTAATAGTCATTTTATTACGTGGGGTTATATTAAAATAATTAGAGTTGTTATTACTCCAAGTAATTGACTGCATGACTAGGAGGAAGTCTTGACCTTACCAATTTATCATCGATGTAAGAGGCAACAATAACTCGTTATTATTTTTTAGTCCAATAGCTCATTATTATTGTTTTCTTGTTGAGAAAACTCATTATTATTGTTATAATCACTTCTTGATATTTATAAGATATTTACTGCAAATATAAATGAACAGTCGAATCATATATATATTTTTCCAGAAATGCTGAAATGCACGACATTATTTGTCGTTGTTTTTGCACGAACAAGTGTATACTTGTTATTTACTTCTTTATCTTAATTTTAATTTGACACAAAGTGACAAACTTTATGTTGTAAAATTAGAGTGGAAATTATCACATATAAGAATTTAAAGAGAAATATCATAACAAATAAATATGACTGGTAATAAAGTAAAATAAAGCATAAGGAACTTATCGAATTTGGTTGCCGACAACTTCATCAAAATCTTCACAAATCAAGTTAGAGAAAACCTGCAAAACTAACACACATTGTTACGTAACCTGAGGCGTGACATAGTCACTGTCCTTGAGGATTTTATCCGACTCATTAGCGCATATCCTCTCAGGATACAACAGGTCTTCCCCGGTATGAATCATAGCCGGAGGTGTCAGAACAGCTCGAATGTATCTCAAAGATAACTGGAGATGTAACCCAGAAACTCAGAATTTTTATGAGAGAAAATAATGGTGTACATAGAAACATATGAAAAAACGAGAGAGTATGTATGTGTGGTGTGTGCTATTATATTTTTCTGTACTGCCATCCTTTTTATTCCTTACGTGTGTGTGGAAATATATAGCAAGCAATGTCCATTCTCATAGGCTAACAAAAACTGTTACTTATGTGTCATTAACCTTTGACTAACCATAATAATAGGAACATATGGTCAAAAGGAATAAAATGAGTATCTCTTAATAATGATGAGTCATGGAGATATTTAAGGGGATATTGGAACTAGTCAACAAATAGGAATAAAGTAATAATTCTAATTTAAATTGTTTTCTAGTAATAAGAAAAACTTTTGGAATATTTAATAACTCAAAATTACAACACTTTACCTCTCCTAGATATATCTTATGAGAAATCACAAAAATACTTGATTGGAGGTGTTTCTCCAAAGTTTATTGTTGTCAGTCACTTGCCTCACCAATGTCATGTAAAACGGTGGCTCATGCATGCTCTTTCTTTGGTATTATGGTTTTTTAATATATATTTTGATCCAAAAGCATCAATAAATTAGCAAAAAGTCCATTACTAAAATAAATTGCATGTTGTTGAACTTGTCGTGTGATTTCATGTGTTATTTCTCTTGTGCTGCATAGCAGCGCTCATATTTTTCACTGGGATAAAAAGATTTAGATATCAAAGACAACACAATCAGCCGATGGCAATCTTGGCCGACGAACGAGTATAGATACCAAGTCTAAATAGGTTTGGAGGTTGTTACTGTGACTTATTAGGGTTGTGGTAATTTGTAATAATATTCTAAAAGGACGCAACATAGTTTTGATCAAGTTCAAAGACTATACGACAACTTTCCTACATACGTGGCATGATAAATGAAGTGGTTAAAGGGGAAAAAATATATAGAACTGATCCCAAGGTCAAATTCAATGGTAAATCATGGTCGAACATCCACTCTCTCAAAAATAAACATGTGGTGAACGTGGGTAGATGTCAGCTAAGTAGCTAGTCGTACAAAGTACAATTTTCCCTTCAACTTAACAATATGAGCAAGATATCGGCTGACTAAGTTCAAACATTCATGAAGATTTACTCCCTTATTAATACAGTGATGGATGACATGGATAGTTGATATAACTCCCTAAATAATACCATTTTAAGTTGTAACTCAGCCTATGAGGTAGTTACTTACATTAGTGATGCTAGCCATGACCTTACATGATATAATATGGCCGGTAGTTATCCAAAAACATGGAAAACAATGTCAAGTTGCTTAGTTATTCTAAGTGTATAAATACCCACCGTAAAGATTATTCAAGAAACATCACATCAAAAAAGTCTTTACATATTTTTTTTATCATTCCTTTATAGTTTTCTTTTACTTTTTTTAATGCGTTCTAAGGTAGTAGTTCATCCTTTAAAACTAGACGCTCTTTAGAGTAGTATAGGAACCCACAATTGAGAAACAAAGTCCTTTCTCAACATAATCACTTGACAAAAAAGGGAATCATCGTCTCACATGAAAATCAACCTACATATCATCTTATAAATTGAGGAATCGATAAATCAACCAAGTTATTATGGCATCAGATGATCACACAACCATTTGGCTAAGCACCGAATCTCGCACGACGACAACAAATGGCATGCCCAACGAGACCATAAAGGTGAACACCTTATTCACATTTTTGGTACCACAACAAATACAAGCATGTGTTAAGGTAGAACCTTTACCACAGGTTTGTAACAAAAAAAAAAACCTTTACCACAAGTTCAACCAAATGTTGTTTAGGCAGAACTTTTATCACTAGTTCAACTGAATTATATTCAAGCAAGATTTTCACCAAAGATCTCGCCGATTATGTTTGCCAATTCCTGTCTTGAGGGGAAAATGGTGTCGAAAGATATGGTTGACAATGTATTAGAACAAATTGGAAGGTTGTTGGTCATGTCAAATGTTTCGACTTATGTCGTAACTTTGCATGCCACCAATCAATAATATGTTCTTTATACGAATTTGGACTCTAGTGTGCAGACACATGGTTATTTGATGTGTTCTTTATAAGAGATTGAAATCATGCAATAATTTTCCACCAACCTTATTTCATCAACCATTTTATTAGCATGTTACAGATTTGCCACCTTACCGTGATGTGGGTTTGAATTCTCCGTACGAGATTTTGTATGGAACGACTAATGATAATGAAAGAAAGCAATCATCAAATACTATTCCACCTTTTTTGAGTAACTATTCAACCGTCCATTGAGCTCAAAATGAAAATATTGACGGTTATGAAACAAAGCAACCATGGATACTAATTCCATCCACTGCGGCTAATCAGTCGATGATTTGAAATTTGACAAACATGCATACTAAAATGTTCTTCAAAGGGCAACAATGCTATACAATAGGGCCCAACCCCCTTACGGTTGAGGATAGATTGATTGTCCCTCAGTCGATTGACCCTAATGTAATAATTGAGGTTATGAAAAAGTACTTCGGGATACAACTTAGACCTTTAGTTAGGTCTATGTTTAGAAAACCATATCCACACTATACCATTGTTAGACAAGGGGTCTACCATTGAACATGTTGGCATATTTGTTGCTAAGTATGAAAAAGCTAAACATAATGAATACAATATATTGCAATTGTTTCCTTGCACCCATTACCCATAAGCTTGCTAGAGATAAACTACTCAATACTCGTTATTGGTCACCAAGTATTTTAAAAGAGTCATCTTTGTACTATTGATATTAAATGTCCTAAGCTCTTTAATTATTAAATATAAAAAAAGCATTTCCTCAAAAAAATAAAAAAGCATGAAAAAACTAATTTTTTCAAAATATTTCAAAAATCACCAAAAGAGAACAGTATCCGTTACAATTCACTTTAATCTGAGACCTATACAATGCACTTTGAATTTGATCCCACATATACATATATATTTTTAATACAATAATCACAAGAATAATTAATAGTAATTATAAGGTAATGCAAGTAATCCAGTAGTGTGATGATCGAATCCAACAACAACAGCAACGCTCCAGCACCGCATATTCCGCGCGGCATAGAAACCTTTTTCAAACTTTTCCTCTGACCATAATACCCTTCTCCTTTTGCTGAAATTCCCACACAAAAACTAACCAGTAAAGAAACACTACACTACATTACACAGTCCTTCGTTCTTTCAAATTAATCATTTCTGCTTCAAATCATTCAATTCAATTTCATATCTCTCTCTTTATGGTAAGTTATTAATTCTCTGATTTGAATTCCATTTTTCAATTTCAATTTTTGAATAAACTGCAACTCAAATCAGTTACTTAATTTCAAGTCAAACCTTTCTCTTCCTTTTTTATTCTTAGACTAATCACTTTTTTAATTTATTTATCAACCATTTTAAATCTTCAATTCATGCTTTTCTTCTTCTTCTTGAATTGTTTCAATTTCAAGTTTTTTCTTTTCTTTTTCTGACCGTTAAAAACCTTGTGAGTCACGCTCTCTTTATCTTTTAATCTCTCTCTAGCTTCAATTGGATATTTTTCTTTGACCATTTTCTTTTTCTTGGATTTGTTTATTGTTTTCTAGGAAAATTGATAAAGGGAAATTGCAAGAGACAAAATCGAATCCAAAAAGGTAACATTTTTCTTGTACCCTTGATTCCATGTGTAATTTAGCTTATCCCTTTTTTCTTTTCTTTCTGTGTTAATCAATTAGAAAGAAATTAGATTGCTTTAACTTTAAATTTTGGGGTTTCTGAAGTTGTAATTTTGATGACCCTTTTAGAATTTTAATGAAATATTTGATTTTGATTACTTTCTTTGATAGTTTCTCTGATGCAGTAGCTTGTGGAATTAATTAAACCATGTTCATTTTACTCATAGATGCTGCGAATAATATTAGGCATAACACGGTCTTTTCATTCATTGCACTTCTTAGTTTAATTTTTATTTTGAATCAGTAACATTGCTGAATTGAATGATTAGTTTGATTTATAGTAGTTACAATTGATGAGTTTCCGTTGTTCTTGTTTGTGTAATCCTATGTTGTCTTGATGGGTTTTTTGTTTTCTTTTCTGTCATAGGGGTTGGTGATACCTGAGCTATTTTCAGTTTAGGTCCTTCAATCCTTCAAAACCTGGACACTTTAATGAGCTTGTGGCAGCGGTTAGAGACAATATTGAACCATGAAGAAGCTATTCTTTTTCAGATCGTCTGCATCTAGCGGTGGAAGCAATAATTCGGCCCCTCCAAAGTCAACAAATGAGCAATTGTCTTGGGAGGTTTTTTCAGATAGTGGAGTGAATAATCAAGCTCATGGCAAAAGTGAGGACAAGGGCTTCTTCTCCAAATCTAGAAAGCAAGTTGCTGAAAACCAAAGTTCAAGTGCTGGTCCAAATCTTAGAAGGAGCAGGTCAATGTCCTCGGCTTCCTTCCAGGTCAAAGATCCAACTAGATCTCCTACAAGTAGCATTGCTAGTGATCCGTATCATCAATTTGAGCATTCGTTGGGGTAAGACCCGATAATCTAACTTTGAAACTGATGTTTATAATACCTTGTATTAGTTACATTGTGCACATATTAATTTTGGCTGTACTTTCTGTGGTGTATGCATCAGTCGCCAGACTCAAAATTCTAAAATGCGGGACAAGCTAATACAATCTGCAGTGTCTGCTGTCCAAAATTCCCAGAGGTGCGAGAAACCTGCTAGTAGTTCTTCAAGATCCCATCATGAGTCATCTGGGAACTCTACTTGTTCTAGCAACGTTTCAAGCATGGTTGTGGATCGTTACATTGATGGGGAACAGCAGCTAGAGGAAAGTAGACCCAGGAGCAGTTCACAGAGGAATGGCAGTAGACATGGAAATCCTTGCATGAATCTTCCACCAAAAGTTCAACATACAACACCTAATTCGCCAACTAATGGAGTCAAAGACAAGCCTAGGGCTCATTCATTTAGAGAAACTAAAGTTAGCCGTCTTCGTTCCTCATCCCAAGATTGGACAGACAATGGGTATGGGCATGAATCTCCAAGAACTCTTGCAAAAAATGTCATTGAGAGGCTTTCTCAAACTTGTGATATTTCTAAAAGGAGTTCAAATAATTTTTCTGTTGATAATCCAATCACAATTGAAGATATCTATGCTAGATCATTGAATGGACGATACGAATCTGATTTTGATGATGCTCCACCGAAAAGCTATTCATTGGAAGAACCATATAGAATGTCCAATGGATATCATGGCATGGAAGGTGATTGCAGGGGTTTGAGCTATGATGAACCTGAAGAGGATCTCGATGCAGAATTATTGAGAAGATCAAAGGAAGCTGAGGACAGAGTTATTCTTCTTTCAAAGAAATTGGAACATGAAAACTTTTTTCCTGACTACGGTTATGATGTGACAACACTGATTCAGACAATCAGGAACCTAGCTGAGGAGAAAATAAGCTTGGCTCTAGAAGTTTCAACCCATCTAAGGTCCCAAATTGTTGACAGAGCATCTGCCAAGGAAGAACATAATTGTGTAAAGACAGAACTGGAGATTCGGATTCAAAGACTAGAAAAAGAAAAGAATGAGATGCAGTCAGCATTGGAGAAGGAATTGGACAGGAGGTCAAGTGACTGGTCATTTAAACTTGAGAAGTACCAGTCAGAAGAGCAAAGGCTTCGCGAACGAGTTAGAGAGCTTGCTGAACAGAATGTATCACTTCAAAGAGAAGTTTCCTCTTTTAGTGAGAGGGAAACAGAAAGCAAAAGTGTAATGACACATACTGACCAGCAGCTCAAGGTGTTGACTAGTAAGGCAGAAAAAATGAAAGGGGAGATTCTGGGTTTGCAGCAAAACCTCTTAGAACTACAAGACAAATGCAAGATAGCTGAAGAAAACAGGGACTGCCTTCGAAGAAATTTTGAAGAGAAGGAGAAGGAGTGCAAAGATTTGCACAAGTCTGTAGCAAGATTACAAAGAACTTGCAGTGAGCAAGAGAAGACAATAATAGGATTACGAGATGGGTTTAGCGAGGACATTAATAAGAACCAGTCTGTGGAGAGCATTGATAAGCACATCAAGAAAATGCAGATGGAGTTGATGAGGTTAACGGGAATAGAATCAGTCTTGAGAAGGGAGTTGGAATCACACAAGTTTGAGGAGGATTCTCTTCGCCAAGAAAATATAACTCTGTTAAACCGGTTGAAAGGTGATGGCAAAGAATGCATTGTTGCTACTTATAAACTAGACAAAGAACTATGCGCCCGGATCTGCTGCCTTCAGAATCAAGGCCTAACTATGCTAAATGAAAGCACATACTTGTGTTCAAAGTTACTGGAACTCGTTAAAGAGAATGGACAGATTATTGGAAATGGTTTAGCTGGACAATTTGTTGTTGAATCTGAAACCAAAATTCATGGACTCAAAAGTGGAACTGAGGGGTTAACAAGGAGTTTGCAGATGATGCCTTCTTTGTTGAAAGAAAAGTCAAATTTATTGACTATAGATGATGATATGTTAGCAAAATTGAATAATCAATCGTCAGAGGTGTGTTTCTTCTATAAACTTTTCTTTAATTGAATTTTAAAGGAATAAACATTTTAAATGCTCTATTCTGCTATTGGCGCTAACCTTTCTTTAAAATCATTATTATCTTTTTTGTTGAAATTCTCTTGATGTGTGCATCATGCTGTTTCTTGTATAGGAAATTTTAACAATTGAGCTTAAAGCGGAACGTTTGGTAACAAGTTTATTAAAAGAGAAGTTGTACTCTAAAGAGCTCCAAGTAGAGCAGATACAAGCTGAACTTGCTACAGCAGTAAGGGGAAATGACATACTTAGATCTGAGGTGCAAAACACGTATGACAACCTTTCAACTGCGTCTCACGAGTTGAAGAACCTTGAACTTCAGGTCTGTCACCAACATTGAAATTTATTGATTATAAAGCATAAACCTATTCCGTGCATTGTTAGAAAAGGATATTTTCCTATAAAAGTGCATATATGGATAGGTACATATATATAGAGTGCACAACCATAAGTCTCGATATATATGAATAAAATTTCATTATAAAAAGTAATAACTACCAGCAGATCATTGAAATTCACTTAAACTATATAACTAGCAGCAGACTTTAGAGTGATTTGGCATTACTAATAAACAAAATGAGTGAGTATTCTTAATTTGCATCACCAGTTCATTGCTTTGTTCCTAATTCCCATTTTCGCACTTAAATACTAATTACAACAGATGCAATTTATATCACCACTTCACCATTTTTTCACCCATAAACTTTTGTTACTATATTTTGTGAGTTTTCATATTTTTATTTTAGTATCATAAATGTAGTGTATCTTATGTCCTATTTATTTTTTCAAGGAATGATGCATCATATCCAATACTCATCATAGATTCTAACCTTGTAACTGCTAGCAGGCTTGAGAAAGATTTGGCACGGCTAATAAACAAAATGATCGACTATTCTCAATTTCATTTAAGATTGTTGGTTAATCCAACCTACTTTAATCTCACGATGAGGCTTTAAGTTCCACACCATCATTGCACTTAAACAACCCTAAAACATAATGCCACGGGCAATGGTCTATGGCTGCATGACAAATCCCATAGAGGCCTAAATTAAAGTTAATGTCAGGATTCTTATCAAAGATATTGTGATATGATTTAGAACAAGGAAACCTTTTAAGAGTCAATAAACTACTGGTAACCACATATAACCAAATAATGATCATAGATTATCACTCATCAGATTTTTCATTCGCCAGAAACCATGAGACATGACATCTCGGTTGGCATTGGTAAAACTTAAAACTCAAAATGTCCGCGTAAAAAGCACAAGAAACCACCAATCCTATATGAACGAAAGGTTCCCGGATAATCTCTATGATCAAATACCATCGACGAGTACAAGAAACCAGCAATCCCATAATTTTATTTTTTATTTTTTGTAGTTTAATTTCTGGATATGATTATTTGTTGTTATTGTGTTGTTATTAGTTCCATGTCATAGAGATTCGTCAAAGTTTTAAGTTGGCAGTCGAGGTCTAACACAACCCTCTCCTTTTAGTGGGATAAGACTTGGCTGTTGTTGTTGTATTGTGTTTTTATTAGTTGTCTTGTGGGGTAATTTTATTCAATTGCTAGTATTTGAAAGTTAAACTTATTTTCTTGTTCTATTGTACCAGATGTTGAAGAAAGATGACAGTATAAACTGCCTCCAACGAGATCTTCAAGAGTCTACAAGGGAGTTATCAATCATGAGGGGAATGTTGCCAAAAGTGTCAGAGGAGAGAGATAAGTTGTGGGAGAAAGTGAAGCAAATTAGTGAGGAGAATATGCTGTTAAACTCAGAGATCGAAGTGCTAAAGGAGAAAATTGTGACACTTGATACTGATATACTCATTAAGGAAGGTCAAATATCAATGTTGCAAGAGGAGAGAGACAAGAGACCCTGTCTCTATGGGAGTCCTGATACAATTTTTTTCACATAGGCCTACTACTACTGTGTTCATAGTCCCTCATATATGTGAATGAGGTTTATTATTTCTTTCTTTAGATTTTGTTTTTAAAGTTGGTATTCTTTTCATAATCTTTTTCACAGAAAACAGTACAGGAAGTTTAAGATTGGACAAAGAAGTAAAAGAATACAAGGTTCTCTATCTTCATTGTTCATATATACTGTAGTTTGCTTGACACAGCTGTTCTTGAAATAAATTGTTTAGAATTTTGTTTTAACGCAAGGCCATATTCAGTTCAGTGTAAAATATCTTGTATGTTTGATGGAGTTTTGCAAGAACGGTGAAGTCTTTGTTGACCTTAAATATTATGGTCTTCAACCTGACTAAAGAAAATGATATCATTTCAAATAATGATAGATAATCTTTCTGTCTCTTTTGCTTTTGTGAACAAAAAATTTAGTGATACTCATCAGCATTACAGCATGTGTCGCAGCTATCATAACGCGTGTTGTGGCCAAGGCATCAAAAAATGATGGTGGTGTGGTAGATTGTCTAACCAATGAGTTCTTGTCTGTCCCTACGGGAAATATGTAATAGTGCAGAACAATAAGTTCAATGGAGTACAACTTATATTCCATTCCTATTTTACTTCTTTTTGTACTTAAATCCATAAATCTTCTCGAGCAGATAACTATAAAATTAACCTTTCCAGCTAGATAAAATGCGCAGTTATATTATGCTCGCCATGTCCTACAATGATGAGCAGATACTTTTGTAAAAAAAAATGTTATAAAAGCGAGTGTCACGTTCAATTTTCATTTTAATATAAATTAGATTGTAAATTATACTGTCTAATTGATATTGTGTACACCACACTCAATTCAATATATTGATGGTAATGTGAGTGCACACAAATACTTAATAAAGTTAAGTTGGTATAATGCACTGTTTTCTTTCGTTTATTTATAATTTTTAATTAATATGTTTGAAATAAACAAATGCATCACTTGTTATGGATGAAATAAGGATTTTAAAATTATATTTTTTTATTAATGAATCGCTAACAAAAATGTTTGATGAAGTCAACTTATTTTTTATTTTTTTGGTTTTCTGTGTGCCCAAGCAAAATATATTTCGACAAATTAGTCATTTTGTTAACTTGTAAGGACTAGTTTGACAGAAAATTATATAATTTAGGGACTAACTTGTTAAAAGTGATATAATTTAATTTGGCAGTAAATTAGATACAAGTCAATTAAGCAACCAATTTGATCCACATAATTATTAGGTTTTTTTTGCCTATTGCAAATTTTAGGGGGTATATATCTGACTCCTACAAATTCAGAAGGCGAATTGGTGATTTATTCATATCAAGGGTTAGCTAATAGCTATGATTTTTATTCCTCTAAGATAAATAAATTTTCATTTTTTGTAACCATAAAACTTTTATTTTGAAGATTCAATCTTCAAAATAAAAGTTTTAATAACAACTGATCATGCAGCAAAATTTGTAACACCCTTTAACATGGAGCAAGCACAGTTGACTTGAAAATAAAAGAAAATACATGTTTTCAAGAACTGCAATAATCTTAAACGTTACAATTTATAATAATACACAGCCAACATTGTATACACCATCCTCAGGATAATCAAATAAGGGAGTCCCATATTTTTTATTTTGGTACATACACCTCTCATATTGAAATAGACTACCCCTTTGTGACTATTGATTGAATTGGTCCAAATAAGTACTATAGAGAAGCAGCTTTCCAGAAGTCAAATGGCTTCCTTTGCTGAAACGAAAAGGTACAGATGTATGCATCAATAATAAAGGAGTTAAAAGCACTACTGCTTCAATAATTAATACTATTAATAAGAATAGAAATGTTAATAACACATTCTTTCTAAATTCCATTCCATTCTCTAGTATTGGTTGGGTGAATGTAGACATTGCAAATGATTACCTTAGCAATAGGCATCTTCTCTCTTACTGAATCAACTAATGATAAATCAATATCAGCTACCACAATTCCCGTAGACAAACGATCTGAAACAGATAACAAAATCCACAATAAAGAAGAGAAAAAAAAAGATGGTATCATTATGGAAAAAGCAGCTTGATCTATAAATTCATCAACAGTTTGAATCTCCAACGAGGAGAACAAAATCACCACTAAAAAAACTTCATTGGAATAAAATTCAAGCAAAATGATGCCTTCTCCTGCAATACATCCCACTTAGTGGGAAAAGGCCTGGTTCTTGTTGCTGTCCTGTAATACACAATCCTTCCTCATCTCCCTGAGGTAAGCAATAAGAGGCCTTGGCTCATACATATGATCTTGTATGATATTTCTCAGGCTTGATTGACAGAACACTATTTTGACTATCATTACGAAGGAAGAAAAACACAAGGAAGGAAGTTGAATAAATTATGATTAGTGCACTTCGTATTTCAATAAATTTGCTTGATGTATGAGAGAAGTATCAAGTTTCTTACCTGGTAAGCGACCTACAACGGTCCCCCATGGATCGATAATCAATGTGTCACCATAACTCACTCTTTTGTCATTGTGTATGCCAGCTTGCGCAGCAGCTATGACCTGATAAGTCATTCATCAAATCAATCGTATAAAAATCTTTGAATAGTAAACATTGGTAATTAGTTGTTAGAAACGGTAGTGGGGAGAGTTGAAGAAAGTAATTGGCAAATAAGAAAGTAGATGAAATATATTAACTCACATCATAACTTTCTTAATAACTTTTATTTCTAATACATAAGATTGAAAAACAAAGTATAATAATTTTGAAACTTATTCATAATTGATAATCAGTAAGAATATACATGAAGATGGGAATGATGAAAGCAGGATAGAAGCGAGAGAAACCGAGAAGGGAAGTATTGCTAGGAGCAAAAACGAACTCTTACATAGCATTGATTCTCGATTGCACGAGCACGAAGAAGAATCTCCCAATGTGCTTCACCAGTCACTTTAGTGAATGCCGCGGGCACCAATAGTATCTGGACAATGCACAACTCAAGAAAGTTTTAGATCCTAAACAGCATATTTTAAGCAGAAAAGCAAGACTATCATTTAATACCTGTGCTCCATGTTGGAAACGCAACAACTGATAAAGCTCAGGAAATCTCAAATCATAACAAACACTAAGGCCCAAACGCCCAATAGGACTGTCTACTGCAACAATATCCTTGCCTAAAAACATCACTAAGATATGAAAACAATATCCTTCATATCATAGATAAGTGTTGTCTTCATATCACATATAATTGAAGGAAACATATATCGTTGGAAATATTATCTGAACCAGCATGATTAGTACTAATTATCTATATTATTCTTTCACTGACTATGTTGTTTCTAAGAGGATGCTGGCATTTGAAAACTTTAACTGAACCTTGATTTTCCAGTAAGGTTCTTTCTAGGAAAGGTTCTCTCTATTTTTTCTTGGGTGAAATTGAAAGGTCTTTTCTTGTTATTACAAAAATGAGAAGTTCTGATTAGGATTAAAGCAAAAAAAGACTCATTTAGCCTTTGATACCATGTTAAGAGTAAATATCCTACCTGATTCTGTAAAATTACTTTCTTTATACACCCTTCCACCAGGAACATCCACGTCAAACCTTCAAATAAAATTAATTGAAATCATATTATACAACCATAATAAGACAAACAGAAAGAAGTTGGTTTCTGATTTCAGGAGGAACATATGACATAAGTTATTTGGGAGTTGATAAACAAGTCAATAGGCTCCGCTATAGCGATAGTACTTGTTAATTGCTATCACTCTAGCTGATTAAATTTAGGTTTTGAGTTGTTTTTTGGGATAAAGAATTAGGGTTTCTAATTGAAAAACAATTAATTGGGTGCCATGTTACGGCTTTTATCAAATGATAATGAATGTGTTTGGATTGATGTTTAAGAGCTCCAAACCTCTGTATGGAGCTCTCAATTGTGTTTTGAGAAGGAAAAAAAAAGGCGTTAGTTACTTCTAAGTTCTAAGCAAACATGATTTTACTTCCAAACACACGTTAGATTAAGAAGTGAGAAAATGTTGCTTCTGTGACACGGTCAAATTTTGTGTTGAATTTATTATAAACTTACTGTTGAAACAGAACTTTTCAAATATGTAAAATGAAAATGATCCTTTCTGCTATGAGGATAAATTTGCAATTGCTCACCAAAATACACATAAAGTAGTTGGATTTACTGTTTTGAGGATAAATTTGTATTTTAGACTTTCAGCTTTAATCAATTCATATAATCAAATATGATTTTTCCTCCCCCTGCTCCATTTCTCATTCTTCTCATGCAAAATCCCCCTCTTACTTTGCTTCTTCGTATGCATAATCTCTTGTTCGAACTGTTTACTTGCGTTTGTGTTGCAAACTTGAAGCAATATGCACACTCTATATTGAAAGCAGTATGATACTAACTAGAAAGACTAATAAAAACTACACCAAATCAATACTCAGATGGAAATAGATTCACATTGATGATAAAGTTAATAGTCTTACAGGTGTATTTTTCTGTAAGTGGTTTGAATTTTGCCAGTGTCATCTACAACAACATGTGTATTAAACAAATGTTGGGGATCAGATCCTTTTTCTTGAAAGCCTCCAAGTGACAACCAGATACTTGACTCTCTGCATCACATCAGAAATAGATGTAATTTTTTTTACATGATCAAATGCAGCTTTATTAGCATAAGTTTTGCATAAAATATGCAAAGTCAATATTAACCGAGTAAGGTCCTCAAAATAAAGAAAGCGGCTATGTCATCTAATATATAGACACTGTTTGGATAAATAGCTTAATTAAGCACTTATGGAAATAAAATGAAGAAGAGATGATTAAGTTAGGTTTAAAAGCAAGCAAACTTACCTGGCTAAAGAGCAGTATTGGTTCATAATAGGTCCATCCAAAGATTGAGCAATACTAACACTATCACCATCTTTAGCACCCACAAAAGAGAATGCTTCGGGAAAACAAAGCAATTTAGCTCCAGCTGATGCAGCTTCCTTTGAAAACAAAAAAACAAATAAGAGATTGTGAAATGAAAGATAAAGAGAATATATAGTGGAGTAGTTACTTTGACAAGACGAGAGCAGGTGGAGAAATTGGAAGCGAGGTCGGTGACGGATGTCATTTGAGCTGCGGCAACTCGGACTGAATTATTGGCCATGGTTGACTCGCCGCCGGTGACGGAGAGAGAGGCTCGTAATCGGCGGCGACTGGAAGTAGCGTTAGTGTTATTGATTCTAATATGATTATTCACCCAACACGACAATCGCATCATGTTACATTATATTACTTCGCAAATCTTTCCATACATATTTCGCTCGCTTTCTCTTTCTCTCTCAACATACACTTTTTTTTTTTTTAGAAAATTTCATAAC